>Ga0206973_1059_pt1 | contig 28704 bp, 31 predicted proteins | sample Alteio_BWOrgHeat_83_FD_152927 | JGI IMG/M metagenome (GOLD analysis project Ga0206973, IMG submission 152927) | Enriched cells from forest soil in Barre Woods Harvard Forest LTER site, Petersham, Massachusetts, United States -... | ecosystem: Environmental > Terrestrial > Soil > Temperate forest >...
GCTTTTTATGGGAAGGTGACGATGCCAGCTTTAGAAACATGCTGGAATTTTTAGGCGAAACACCTTTGCCAAAATACATCAAACGCAAACCTGATGAAGAAGATAAGGAACGCTATCAAACTGTTTACGCAAAAAACGAAGGAGCAGTTGCTGCGCCAACAGCAGGCTTTCATTTCAGCAAAGAACTTATTAAGCGCTGCGAAATAAAAGGTATCCGTTTTGCTGAGCTTACATTACATACGGGCCTTGGAACTTTCAGGCCGATAGAAGTAGAAGATCTCAGCAAACATAAAATGGACGCTGAATATTATAAAATAGATGATGAATGCTGCCAGATAGTGAACAAAGCAAAAGAAACCAATCATCGTATTTGTTCAATCGGCACAACTACTATGCGCGGAATGGAAACAAGTTTTACTGCACAAAAGCTTTTAAAGCCAAGTGAAGGCTGGACAAACATTTTCATTCATCCACCGTATAAGTTTAATGTTGCAGATAGCCTGGTTACAAACTTTCACCTGCCTAAAACAAGTTTATTAATAATGGCGTGTGCTTTTGCAGGTTATGACCTTGTTATGGAAGCTTATAAAAAAGCAATAAAAGATAAATACCGCTTCTTTAGTTACGGAGATGCAATGCTTATTATTTAAATGAATATGCCTATTAATAAAAAAGCCGGTTGTTGTTTAACCGGCTTTTTTTGTGTGAAATAATTAAGTTATTGATACAACTTAACTACTACAGCGTAAATGTGCTTATTGCCATTTTTATCAGTGGCTTCAATTGTAATGTATTTGCTGTAACTGTTTTTTGTTGAATCGGCTTCAGTAATCTTTATATCATTACCACTTGCCGCAAGCATGGTTTCCAAACGTTGGAAATTTTGATAAGACATTGCCTTTTGAATTATTTCAGGAGTTATATTCAATTGTGTGTTCACTGCTGCATTTATTTGAGGCAATGCGATCTTTAGTGAATCAAGTTTTAGTTGAACCCTTGTAAGATTGCTTTGTTGCTGGGCCAACGCAATATATGATGATTGCAATTCATCATTATAAGTTGCATTAGATTCTTCTTTTGTTTTATCAGCCATTTGCATTTGCTCATTTGCATTCTTTTCAGCTATTGCATTTTCTTTATCCAATTCACTATTGATTTTATTAAGCTTATCATTTTCACCTGGAGCAATTTTATTTTCTGCAACGAATTGTTGAGGCTGTTTGCGGATCGACTGGTCTGCGATCAATGTATGAACAGTTTGTGTGGCTTTCTGTTCAGCCGGATTTACGTACGAGACGGTAAAAACTGATGCAGCTATAATCAAACTAAATACGCCTGAATAAAAGGCCGGAAAATTATTTGTTTTATGTTGTGGCTTATGCAGCAAGCGCCTTACTCTTGTTAATAACAGGTTTTCTTTCTTGCCGGGAAAAGGCATTGCCAAAGCAGGCAAAGCTTTCAATCTTCCAAGCTTAAACAATGCTTCAGCATAGTGCATTGAATTGTACCTGAACTGCAGCACCCAATCATCACAGGCATTTTCTCTTTCACGTTCGATGATGTTGCCAAGCATCAAAGAAAAAATATTGAAAAAGAAAATTTTATCAATAACACTCTGAAGAATAAACAATAAATAATCTGCGCGTTTTATATGTGCCAGTTCGTGCAGGATTACTGCTTCGAGTTGTTCGGTGCTGAGATGATTGATTGCAGCAACCGGGATTAATATAACAGGTTTCAAAAACCCTATCGTTAAAGGGCAGCTTATTTTTTCAGATAAATAAATTCTTACTTTCCTGTGCAGCGATAAAAGCGCCGACATCTGTTCAACAAAAATTCTTTTATCGGCAGCTATTTTTTTAAGCTCAGAATGTTTTATTGTTTTCGATTCATTGTAAATAAAAATGAATCTTGACAATTTAAACATCAACACTAACAAATAAATAGCTGCGAGTGTTGGCGTGCATATTGAGACAAAGGAATTTAAAGACTGCGGCAAACTTTCCGTAAATGTATATACGGGTGTTTGCGCTGAACTGTTATACAATGCAGAGAAAGTGTATGCTAATAAGATCAATCCTGAAAACTGCGCAGCAAAAGCAATGTTGAATTTCTGCCGCGAGTTAAGCTTAACGAATTTAAATATTGCAACACATGCTATCCACAATAAAAACATCTGCCAGACACTTGCAATAAGGCTGCGTGTTAAAGCTTGTAAAAATGCTGACTCTAAAAATACCTGCACGGGTTATTTTTTTAAGCTGTCGAGTAATTGTTGAATTTCTTCTAACTCTTTGTTACTTGGTGTATGTGAACCCAATGCCTGCATCACCAGTTGCGTATGCGAACCGCTGAACAATGAATTCACCATTTTATCTACTAATTGTTTTTGCGTTTTTTCCCTGCTTACGTTAGGCCTGTAAATATGCGTGCGGCTGCTGTCATCGCGCAAAACCAAACCTTTCTCAAACATTATCTGCATCAGCTTTAATGTTGTTGTATAGCCGCAATCTTTTATTTGCGATAACTCTTCATGCACTTCGCGCACGGTCGCCTCATTCTTATCCCACAGCACCTGCAAAATCTCCAGTTCACTATCGGTGGGCTTTAAAGTTTTCGTTGTATTCATCACTGCAAAAATATTTATAAAAGGCAATATACGATTATGTTCGTAAAAGGAAAGTTAATAGAATAAATTTTTTTTAAAAGGAAGAAATACAGGATAAGCTGCAGGGCATAAGTACGTTTTATGTGGCTGTATCCGGGAATGGCTTGCTCCTGGAACAGAGCTACCTGCAGGCTCATTTGTTCGGTAGTTGTTCGGTACTTCTTCGGTAGTTGTTCGGTAGTTGTTCGGTCCATAGTACCGAAGAAATATCGAAGTTATATTGACTTTATTTCGTTTAAATGACCTGTCAGGTATATACCTGGTTTCTATAAACAATCTTCCTGGTAAGGTTGAACAGGCAATGATGTAATTGCAAAGCAGTTTGTGAAAGAATGAGTGGTTATTACTGCATCGTCCACTCAGCGCAAGACAATGCCTGGCAAAAAAACCGTATCTTGCAGCCGAAATAACAGCTGATGATATTCCTTTCTTCTAATTTAGACCTGCTTAATCACTAACACCAACGGTTCTCTGCACCGCACTGCTATTTCATTTCTTTTATTATTTAATCATCTTTAATACTCTGTTATGCTTACTCATACTTTATCCGGAAGAACGCAATATTATTTACAGTTGGAAGAGGACTTCGGCGCACACAATTATCACCCGTTGCCTGTAGTGCTTGAGAAGGGAAAGGGCGTTTTTGCATGGGATGTTGACGGGAAAAGATACTACGATTTTCTAAGCGGTTATTCTGCTGTAAACCAGGGCCATTGTCATCCGCGCATTATACAGGCGCTGGTTGAACAGGCGCAAAAACTTACGCTCACATCGCGTGCATTTTACAATAATCTTTTAGGCGAATATGAAAAGTTCGCAACTGAATATTTTGGCTATGATAAATTGTTGCCGATGAACACCGGTGTTGAAGCCGTTGAAACAGCACTTAAGCTTTGCCGACGCTGGGGTTATGAAAAAAAGGGCATTAAAGATGGTGAAGCAAAAATTGTTGTTTGTGAAAATAATTTTCATGGCAGAACAACAACGGTAATTTCTTTCAGCACGGATGAACAATCGAACGCAAAGTTTGGTCCGTATACGCCGGGCTTTATCATCATTCCATACAACGATACAGATGCTTTGCAAAAGGCCCTGGAAGACAAAAACGTTGCGGGCTTTTTGGTTGAGCCCATACAAGGCGAAGCAGGCGTTTGTGTTCCTGATGAGGGTTATCTTTCAAAAGCAAAACAGTTGTGCGAAGCGTATAATGTTTTATTTATTGGTGATGAAATTCAAACCGGTTTAGGCCGTACGGGTAAAATGCTTGCCTGCGATCATGAAAATGTAAGGCCTGATATTTTGATCCTTGGCAAAGCATTAAGCGGCGGAACCATTCCTGTTTCTGCTGTATTTGCTGATAATGATATTATGATGACCATTAAGCCGGGTGAACATGGTTCAACCTATGGCGGCAATCCTTTGGCTTGTGCGGTTGCAATGGAATCATTAAAGGTGTTGAAAGAAGAAAATATGTTGCAGAATGCAGATGCGATGGGGGCTTTGATGCGCGGTGAAATAGCAAAGCTTAATTCGCCGTTTATTTCAACTATTCGCGGAAAAGGTTTGCTGAATGCCATTGTAATTGAGCATGCAAATAAAGATGCAGCATGGGAGCTTTGCCTTGCATTAAAAGAAAATGGTTTGCTTGCAAAGCCAACACATGGTGATAAGATCCGTTTTGCGCCGCCATTAACTATTACAAGAGAGCAAATTTTAGAATGCGTTGATATTATCAGAAGGTCGCTGAAAATTTTGCTGTAGATAAACTGAAGAATAAATAAGAAAATAAATATTGTACGATTTGCTATTAGGGAATGTATTGCGCCGTCATGTCGAACGAGAGTGAGACATCTCTTAAAGTTATCGTTGGCCCAAATTTATGTACTGTAATTTTAAATGGTTACATATATTGTTACAGTACTAAGGTCTGGAAATTTATTTCGCTCATGATTATATTACAATTGCCTCAATGATTGCTTCGCAATTACCCTACGTCGAAATGACGTGCGAACAGGTTTACATTTTGCAATCACACTAAAGTTCACATTTTCAAACCCACAATATTATTTTTTATAACGCTGTTGAATACTCTCGCTCATCATTGCATAAATAGCTTTGAGTTCAGGTGCATCATTCAGCAATTGCAAGTGTTTTTGTATAACAGCTTCGTCGCCTCTTGCTGCCGGGCCTGTTTGCATGTTGGAAGGATCATAATAATGCAGGCGGTTTACAGTTTCTTCAATCAATGGCAACAATAGATTGAAATCTGTATGATGTGCATCGCAATATTGTTTTGCCAGGGCAAATAAATGATTGCTGAAGTTGGATACAATGATTGCTGAAAGATGATAATTCAAACGCATTTCATCATTTGCTTCCATAACATTTTCTGAAACAGAGCCTGCAAGTTCTGCAAGTGCCTGTTTGGTGAAAGTATTGTTGCCATCAATTAAAAATGGAATGGCAGGAGTGTAGTTCAATTCTTTTCGTAAGGATTGCAAAGGATAAAACACACCAAAGTTTTCAGAAGTATTTTCAAGCACATTCATGGTTACACTTCCGCAGGTATGTGCAACTATTTTGTTGTTAAATTTTAGTGAAGCACTTATTGCAGCAACTGCATCATCACTCACCGCAATAATATAAATATTGCTTTCCATATTGATTGTTTTGATATCAGTGCAGGGTTGTGCGTTAAGATTCTCCGCAAGCGCATGAACAGCATTTGCATCGCGGCCAACAACTTCTTTTATTGTATGATGATGTTCCTTTAAAAGTTTGCCAATAACGGTTGCTGTATTTCCCGAACCGATTATAGAGATTTTCATGTATGCAAAAGTGTATATTAAAACTATATACAAGTAATTTAGCCGTAAATTGTAATCCATGAAAAATATATCAACCACCATTACTCTGGCTTTTTGTATTGCACTTATTTCGGTTCAGTCAAATGCACAAAAAGCCCCGCATGTTTCTATATTCATTCATGCTTTGTATGCAGCACCGCTTGACAGCAGAACCAACGATTTTTATAATGGCGGCGGCGGGGCCGAAGCAGGTATTCTAACCGGGTTGGGTTCCAGGAGATTTGGCGGTTCAATAGGGTATTCAAAATTTTTTAAAGACGACAGGAATGTTTTGGGTGATAAAAATTATATACCTGTTAAGCTGAATTTCAGGCAATATCTTCCTTTGAATATTATTTTTCTGCAGGCTGATGCAGGTTTAGGATTTGTAAGTTTTCAGCATTCAGACGATAAGCAAACACCTTTTACTTACGATTTCCAGGCAGGAGTTAAATTCGCTGCGTTTGAAGCTGCAATTGGCTGGGATAGTTTTCATGCAAATGAAGAAGCGGGTTGGTCTTCCTGGTTCACGGTTAAAGCAGGTATAAATCTTGGGTTCTGATTATAACCCTAAAACATCCTGCATAGAAAAAATGCCTTTTTTATCAATGATAAATTTAGCTGCCTGTACTGCACCTGCTGCAAAACCTTTACGGTTATATGCAGAATGTGTTATCTCAATATAATCGTTGGGTGAGTTATATTTTATGGTGTGAATGCCCGGCACGTCGCCTTCGCGTTTGCTGGTAATTTCAAGCTCTGATGAATTATCAGTTACATTATTTACCCAGTTGTTTTTGCTTTTAATATTTTCAAGTATTTGCTCTGCCAATGTAATAGCTGTTCCGCTCGGTGCATCTTTTTTTTGTGTGTGATGTACTTCTTCCATGCTCACATCATACTCATTGTGCGCATTCATTAATGAAGCAAGATATTTGTTCAAAGCAAAAAATAAATTCACACCAATACTGAAATTGCTTGCATATAAAAATGCGCCTTGCTTTTGCGCACAATATTCTTTTATTGCATCCAGATCTTTCAGCCATCCCGTAGTACCACATACAACAGGAATGCCTGCATCAAAGCATTTTTTTATATTGCCGACTGCGCTGTGCGGCGTGGAAAATTCTATGGCAACACCTGCTTTTTGCAGGTTTTCAACGGTAAAATCTTCTGTATTGTCAATAGTAATTTTTAATACAACTTCATCACCGTTTGCCATTGCAATTTCTTCAATAGCTTTGCCCATTTTTCCATAACCTATTAATGCAATTTTCATGTATGCAATATAGGATAAAGCTGTAACTCTGTTAGATCAAAGACTTGGGTATAGCTATGTAAAAACTTTCAAAGTATTATAGACATGCTGCCATTGCATTTGAATCTTGAATAACCGATTTTTATTTGGAGCTGAGTTTAACAAGATAAATATTCGCGTTAGCAATAATTATAACGCGAAGACCAACTTAAATTAGGCATGAAAAAAAACAAATATGCTCTTTTATCTATTATTTTAAGCGGCATCTGCATTATTGGACTATTAATTTTCAATTACAACTTAGCTCAAGTTTACCTTTCATCTGACGGCAAGACCCAAGCACTATTTGGAATAAATGAATTCATGCGACTTTATATAAAATTTTACTTTATTCCCTTTGTTATAGGCTCCTTAATATTTACAATTCGCTCATTTCAGAAAAAAGAAATAAAATCATTGAAGTATGCGAGCGTCATTTGCTTTCTGATAGTCGTAGCAACATTTTTTATCCGTTTCTGGCGATTCATGATTTAAAAGTTCTTCGTCGTCAGCATCACTCCTGTTTAGCCACGAATGCACGAATTGAGCAAAAACTATTCGTGCATTCGTGGCTAAATACTTCAATTAAAATGATGAAGGCAACATCTTGTGTTGCTTGTCTCTTAAATTCAACGCGACCGAAAGCGAAGGTGTTTTTGTGCTGATGTTGTAATCAGGTTGTATATGCATGCTGAGATCGTCGCTTACATTAAAGTCTTTTAAGTGCGCAAATACAGTGGCATCCGCAACATTCAATCCCCAAACCAACATAAGGAACAATACAGAATAATCCCTGTTTTTTCTGAAAGAGTTTCGGTAATACTGCAATGTTTCCGGTGATAAGCCTTCCAGCTTCGGATCAATTGCCGAGGTGTCACCTCCATTTACCAGTATCTCATAAGCATCTTTTGTTTTCTGGTACCATTTGTTGTTGTAAATAAACAGGCTTGTTGGAACTGCCAATGCACCATACACAATGGGTATCTTCCAGTATTCATGATTGTAGGCTTGTCCCCAACCCGGAATTATAGCAGAACGAATTGTTGCTTTATGAGGATCATGTTTTTTTTCGATGAGTGAATCTTTCTTTGCAAGCTGTTTTGTAGCACTGTCTTTTTTTGGCTGAATTGTATCAAGCAAAACTACTTTGCCGTTATTTACTTTAGTTGTACTGTCGTTTTGTGCAACGGTTCTTAAAGAAATAACTGAGGCAAAAACCAATAATATAAGAAAATAAAACCTGGGCATCTTTATTCTGCAGTGGCTTGCATTAACTCAAGAATTTTATTCAGTTCTTCGTTTGAATAATATTCAATGGTGATATTGCCTTTGCCATTTGAATTATGCTTAAGCATAACCTTTGTTGAAAAATAAGAGGCTAAATTATCTTCTATACGTTTGTAAGCATCGTTAAGATTTGCTTTTGTTGAAGATTTAACAGCAGGTAAATGACTACGATATAATTTTCTAACCAGTTCTTCTGTTTGCCTTACGCTTAATTGTTTGCTTTTTATCTCACTAAAAAGATATAACTGTTTATCAATGGTATCAATATTGATCAGTGCTCTTGCATGGCCCATGCTTAATTCACCGTTGCGCACGGCGATCTGTATATCCGGAGGAAGTTTTAATAAACGGATGTAATTGGTAACTGTACTTCTCTCTTTGCCCATTCTTTCAGCAACCTGTTCCTGTGTGTAATTCAATTCATCCATCATGCGCTTGTAGCTCAACCCGATTTCAATCGCATTCAGATCTTCACGCTGTAAATTTTCAAGCAAAGCAAGTTCAAGCAACTCCCTGTCGTTGGTTTGGCGCACATATGCAGGTACATCCTTTAATCCTGCAATCTTAGCAGCGCGCAATCTTCTTTCACCTGCAACCAATTGATATTTTCCATCACTGATCTTTGAAACAGTAAGTGGCTGAACAATATCAAACTGTTTTAATGAAGAAGCGAGTTCCTGTAAAGAAGTTTCATTAAAATCGTGGCGCGGATTTTTTGGATTGGTGATGATATTTTCAACGGGGATACGCAGAATGTTTGTAACGGCTTCTACAACAGAAGTTTTAAGCGAGCCTGATGTTGTTTTAAGGTCTGAATCTATGCTTTGCAACAATGAGCGAATGCCTCTGCCTAATGTATCTTTATTTTGTTTGGGTGATGTCATTTTTTATTAAAGTTTCAACGTTTAAAAGTTTCAGTGTTTCAGGTTTCAAAAGCCTCTTTGCATCATTATTATTGAAACAATGAAACATTATAACTACTCCAGGATTCTTTCTTCATTTTTAATTTTCGTCATGTCGTTTTTCTGTAATACTTCTTTTGCAAGATTAAGATAATTGATCGAGCCTTTGCAATCAGAATCATACAATACAACCGGTTTGCCAACACTCGGTGCTTCACTCAACTTACTGTTGCGGTGAATGATGGTATTAAAGACCATATCTTCAAAATGGCGGCGCACTTCGTTTACAACCTGGTTGCACAAACGAAGCCTTCCATCATACATCGTCATTAAAATGCCTTCGATTTGCAATTCAGTATTTAAGCGGCTTTGAACAATCTTTATTGTGTTTAATAATTTCCCTAAACCTTCCAACGCAAAGAATTCACATTGAACAGGAATTACCACACTATCTGCAGCAACCAATGCATTTACTGTTATTAATCCAAGTGATGGGGAACAATCAATAATGATAAACTCATAATCATCACGCACTGTATCTAAAACATTTTTTAAAACGTTCTCGCGGTTAGGAAAATTTATCATCTCCACTTCATAACCAACAAGATCAATATGCGAAGGAATGAGATCGAGATAAGGCACATCTGTTTTTAATATCACTTCATGCGCGTGTGCATTGTTCACCATGCTGTCGTATAAACTTTTGGTGATGTTGTGCAGATCAAAGCCAATTCCGGTTGTGCTGTTTGCCTGTGGGTCCGCATCAACCAGCAGTGTTTTAAACTCAAGCACAGCAAGGCTTGCAGCAAGATTAATTGCTGTTGTGGTTTTTCCCACACCACCTTTTTGATTCGCTACTCCGATTATCCTCGCCAAGTATTTTATTTTTTAAATTATTATCTTATTTCCATTTCAGGATTTATACATCAATTGTTTCACCAATTGCAGGCAGCAATAAAGTTTTACCTGCTGCTTTAAAATCTGAAACTGCTTTACCTGTATCGATTTTAATAATGTCGAATGTGTTATAATGAACGCCAACAACTGTATTGCAGTTAACAAATTCTGCCGCAATAATTGCATCGGTTACATCCATTGTATAATTTCCGCCAATGGGTAAAACAGCAAAATCAAGTTTTGCCCAACGCGGAATTAATTGCATATCCATTGTAAGCCCCGTGTCTCCCGCATAATAAAAATTGCCTGCATCGGTCGTGAAAACAAAGCCCAAAGGATTACCTGCATAACTGCCATCAGGAAAAGAAGAAGAGTGTGTTGCATTTACAGCTCTTGCTTTTCCGAAATCAAAAGCAATCGGTCCGCCATGATTTAAAGGATGTACTTTCTCAACACCATTTTTCCCTAACCAGCCAGCAACTTCAGCAGCGCCTACGCAGGTTGCGCCATTCTTTTTTGCAATAGCTATCGCGTCTGCAACATGATCGCCGTGGCCATGTGATAAGAAAATATAATCAGGTTTTATTTCATCAACATTAATATGCTTTGCATTAGGATTAGGTGTAATGAAAGGGTCAAATAAAATCTTTTTGCCATCCACCTCAACCATAAAGCAGGATTGTCCGTAGTACGTTAATCGCATATTGAATTTATTTAAAGGGGCACAAAAGTAATTTTTTACAATTACTGTCTTCAACAATATTAGTTTTTTAAGATAGTTTAAAGCCTATTTTTATCAACATTTTATAAAGCATAGTTTATTTTGTAAAAATTTTTTATGAGAAACTGGAATGGATGGTGGATCGTTATCATTGTTCTGTTGGTTATAGACTTTTATGTTTTTACAGCCATCAGGTTTTTAATGCATAACAACAGCGAAAAAAGCCGCACGATCGTTTATTCAATTTACTGGGCAATATCTGTTTCCGCAGTTTTATTTATTCTTTTCTTCCCGAACTCACAATACCTGCAAACGCATGTGGCTTTAAGAAATTATGTTTTTGCAATAATTGTAGGACTGGTTTTCGCGAAGCTGATTGCAACTGTTCTTTTCCTGTTTGATGATGTGCGAAGACTACTGCTTTGGCTGATGGCAAAAATCTTTCCGAGAACAGGTGTTGATTTTACAAGCGATGGTAATGCTATCAGCCGTTCAAAATTTTTAACATGGGCAGGCATTAGTTTGGGAAGTGGTTTGTTTGCGACACTGCTGGTTGGTTTTTCAAACAAATACAATTACAAAGTAAGGCGTGTTAAGCTTGCCTTTAAGAATCTTCCACCTGCATTCAAAGGATTAAAAATTTTGCAGGTAAGTGATATCCATAGCGGCAGTTTTACAGATAAAGCTGCAGTGAACAGAGGTGTTGATATGATACAGAAACAGAACGCCGATATTATTTTGTTTACCGGTGACCTGGTGAATGATAAGGCTGATGAAATGCATGATTATATGGATGTGTTTAACAGGCTGAAAGCGCCGATGGGTGTGTTTAGTACATTAGGTAATCATGATTACGGAGATTATACATCATGGCCGAGTGATGCAGCAAAAAAAGCAAATCTTGAAAGGTTAAAACAAATTCATGGTGAACTGGGCTGGCGGTTGTTAATGAATGAACATGTTATTCTTGAAAAAAATAATCAACAAATTGCTTTGCTTGGAATTGAGAACTGGAGCGCGTTTGGAAACTTTCCAAAATACGGGCGTATGGATCTTGCATACCCGGGAACAGAAAAATATCCTTTCAAAATATTAATGAGTCATGACCCAAGCCATTGGGATGCAGAAGTGCGGCCGAAATATGCTGATATCGATCTGATGCTTTCAGGTCATACGCACGGCATGCAGTTCGGTGTTGAAAATCCTTATTTCAAATGGAGCCCTGTGCAATGGTTTTATAAAGAATGGGCTGACTTATATGAAGAAGGTTCCCAAAAATTATATGTTAACCGCGGTTATGGTTTTATTGGTTATCCGGGAAGAGTTGGCATTATGCCCGAGATAACGGTTATTGAACTGGCCTAATTTATTGGCTTACCAAACAAGGTTATCTTTCTTTCGTAAAACATTTGTTTGCGTTTTGATTTTGATTTACTGAAATAATCAGTAAGCCAGGTTTGTTGTTCTTTAATGTGATTATCCAGGTCAACAATTGCTTTTGCAAGCTGATTGACCATTGTTTCAGTTTTGGTATCAGGATATATCACCTGCTTCAGATTTGTTTTTGCATTGGTTAATTTAATATTTGCTGTATCAATTATTACCTGTATCAGTTCGTCGGGTTTTTCCGGTTTGAACTGGTGATTCCGGTAATCGATAAAATCATTAAAATAATTAACAGCTTCATTATAATTATCAGAAGCATTATTGTAGAACGAAACTCTCTCATTTTCAATTTCTATTTTGACATCCTGCAGTTCATTAAAGATCATTGAATTCTTTAAACCGTTTCTTTCGATCCTGTTCGCTGATCCTAATAACTGTTCAGTATGGCCTTGATGTTCATAAACTTTAATTGAATCATCAAAATCAAAGAAAGGCTTAGAAGTGTTTTCTGTTTTGGCTTCATAAAATTCCTAGTTAGTAATGGGGTATTGTGAAAACTGCCAGAGATAATCAAAAGGCATGTGCGTTTTTATAAATACTAAGGGATTTACTTTGAAATAATTATTATCTATTTTCTTGTGAAAGGTTTTGTTTTCAATATATCCTGAACCCCAGGTCGGATCAAACATAAACCATGCAGTATCTATAAGGGCTGCACACCAGGCATGAGGAAGATTACTATTTTGTCTTGTATAACCGTCAACAACAAAAGATTTAATTCCAGCTTTTAGGCATATCTCATTAAACACAGCCGCATAATTTTCGCAAATGCCTTTATGCGTTGTAAGTGTTCTGTTTACTTTATCTTCTGTCGTTTCATAAAAATCGATCGCGTACATATTGTCAAGATCATATTGAATATTTGTTGCTGTCCAAATAAAAATGGCTCTTACTCTATCTGTATTGCTTGTAAAATTTGAAACAATATAGTTTGCAATCCCTGTTGTGGTTTTTGCTGAAGAATCAGCTAATTCAAGTACCTTTTTATCTACAGCCGTATATTCATTGATAGCAGTCTTTTGAGCTGTGAGTAATTGAGTGAATAAAATTAGAGGAATCAGCAGCTTTAAGGGTTTCATATAAAATTGTTCATTTATGAACTGCGCCAAAAATATGTACTGATTTCTTTAAAAAAAATCTAATTTCCATCCAGCAGCTTCTTCTTTTGCGCTTCAAACTCTTCTTTGGTAATCACACTATCGTCGTATAATTTTTTTAGCTTGGTAATTTCATCTGCTACGCTTACCGGGCTGTTATTTGGCTTGGATTTATATTTATCAGGTACAACAATTTCACCTGAAGCAATTGCATTTTCTACATCACACTGGTAGTTTACGATATCTCCAATGCCTATTATAATATAATAAGTATAGCCTCTTTCTTTATTGCCTTCGGGTTTCAGTTTTTTTACCATGCCTGTATGGTGATCAGACGTTTTGCGCATCGATGCCTGTTTTACGCTTGGCGCTGTAAGCCATGAGTTTTTGGAAACAGTTATAAATTTAAAATCACCGTTATCCCTTGTGCCTGTACCAAGTTTAATTTCCTGGTCAACTGTTATTTTATAACCGCTTGAAGTATACAAAGTATCGTTAACAATTCTTGGAAGAAGCGTATCCTGGCAAAAAATATATTGAGTGAAAAAAGTAGAGAGAAAAAGTAAAAATATTGTTTTCATATGGCGAATGATTTATTATTGCAGCATTATTCTCTAAGGTATTAATAATTGCCATGAAAACTAAAACATAACGGCTTTTTGATTGAGAGACTTCAGTTTGATTTAACAATTTTATTGATATCATAAATTTTATCTTCACGGCTTTTAAAAACAGTTGAATGAATAAAGCTTTATTGATCTTAAATATTGTTCTTTTACTTGCATTGGCTTACTTGTATTATGCATTCTTTAATTCAAGCAAAACTGTTCAGCCTGCTGCTGCACCGCAGCAAACTTCTAAAGCAAGCTTTAGAATAGCCTATTTTGATTTGGATACACTTGAAAAGTATTACACGTATGCTAAAGAAACCCGCGATTATTTAAACAGTAAGAATGATGCGATGGAAGCCAAGCTGAATAAGATACGTTCAGATTACACCGCAAAGGTGAATGACTATAACAAACGCGGTGCAACGCTTTCTCAAACTGAGCAAAGCCAGATGCAGGAAGACCTTACGCGTTTGGATAGTTATTATTCCCAGCAACAGCAAAGCCTGGGTCAGGATTTCCAGGGTGAGTATATGCAGAAAATGCTTGCACTTAAAAATAAGATACAAACGTTTCTTAAAACTTATAGTGTTGAAAAAGGATACGAATATATTTTTGCTACCAGCAGCGATGATAATGTAATTTATTATAAAGATTCAGTAAGAAATATTACAACAGAAGTGGTAGATAAACTGAATGAAGAATATAAAAACGCTAATGCAAAGAGCAAATAGCTATTCTTTGGAAAAAAATATTAATGCTTATTGTATTAACTTCAAATCCCGTTGCAGAACGGGATTTTTAATTTGTGTTTGGCTTAAAATATTTTTGATGCAGCTTATCAATTTGAAGTTTATTTGTGTTGCCGCAATCTGATCTAAACGAAAAACAATGATTGACTTTCAAACACTATTCTCAAAATTTTCCAATATAAAAGTTGCTGTTTTTGGTGATGTAATGCTCGATACTTACTGGTGGGGAAACGTTGAACGTATTTCTCCCGAAGCACCGGTTCCAATTGTTTCCATGCATCACCGCGAACAAAGAATTGGCGGTGCAGGGAATGCAGCGTTGAATCTTGCTTCAATGGGCGCTCAAACAACATTGTTTACTGTAACAGGCAATGATGACGATGCGGTGATTCTTTCATTGCTGTTAAGCAGGAACAACATCAACACAAATTATATTCTTAAAAGTGATGAACGCATTACGACCAATAAAACAAGAATAATGGGCCGTAATCAACAAATGATGCGGCTTGATTCAGAAGTTACAACTGATATTTCAAAAGAAGATGAATCGAAATTGTTGCATTTATTTTCAGCGTATGTAGAAAATGTAAAACCTGATGTTGTTGTTTTTGAAGATTATAATAAAGGTTTATTAACGCCAACTCTTATTGAAAATGTGATCACTATTTGTAAAGAAAAAAATATTGTTACAACAGTTGATCCTAAACGAAAAAATTTCTTCGCATATAAAGGTGCTGATATTTTCAAACCCAATTTAAAAGAAGTGAGAGATGCATTGAACATTGTTGCCGATGATGTTTCCGTTGCATTACTCAATCAAATTCATAAGCAACTGAAAGAACAATTGCATCATTCAATATCACTAATAACACTTTCTGAAAAAGGTGTGTTTATAGAAGATTATAATAGTTCATACATAGTACCTGCGCATGTAAGAAACATTGCAGATGTAAGCGGAGCAGGCGATACAGTGATTGCAGTTGCATCATTGGTATATGTTGCAACAAAAAATATTTTACTCGCTGCGGAAATTGCAAATCTTGCAGGCGGAATTGTTTGCGAAGAAGCAGGCACTATTGCTATCAATAAAGAAAAATTAATGAGTGAATGTTATGAGTCGCTTATTAAAAATCCTAACAACAGGTTTCCTTCAATAGATTAAAAATGAAATGCAGGATTGCTATACATGGTGGTGCAGGTACAATTTTAAAACAGGATATGACACCTGATTTGGAAAGACTGTACACGCAGGGTTTACAACAAGCATTGGATAAAGGTTATACAATTTTAGAAAACGGAGGTACATCAACAGATGCAGTAATTGCAGCTGTTGTTGAATTGGAGAATAATATTTTGTTCAATGCAGGCCGCGGTTCTGTATTCACTAGAAAAGGGTTGCATGAAATGGATGCTGCAGTTATGAACGGTGCTGATCTTGCTGCGGGCGCAGTTTGCGGCGTGCATAATGTACGCAATCCAATCGAATTGGCAGCAACAGTTATGCGCAATAGTGATCATGTTATTTTAAGCGGAGAAGGCGCAGATGATTTTGCTTTATCGCAGCATATTCAAACAGCACCTGGTGAATATTTTTTCTCTCAATTTCGGTATGATCAATGGCAGGCAATGCGCAACTCCGATGAGTATGCGTTAGATCATTCCACACAAAATATTATTGATAAAAAATTCGGAACAGTTGGCGCTGTTGCCTGTGATGTAAACGGAAACATTGCTGCAGCAACAAGTACCGGCGGCATGACCAATAAGAACTTTGGCCGCATTGGTGATAGTCCGTTGATCGGTTGCGGCACTTATGCGAATAATAAAACCTGCGCTATTAGTTGTACCGGTCACGGCGAGTTGTTTATAAAAGCAGTTGCAGCGTACGATGTAAGTTGTTTAATGGAATATGCGGGAATGAATTTGTATGATGCGATGAACAAAGTTGTGAACGAAAAATTAGTTGCCATTAATGGTGAAGGCGGAATGATCGGTGTTGATGCACAGGGAAATTTTGCAATGCTGTTTAATAGTGAAGGCATGTATCGTGGTGTAAAAACAAGCGACGGTTTTACACAGGCTGCTATTTATAAATAATTTTTTTTGGGTGACCAACTGTTGTGTTTCAATTAGGCACGGTTGCGTCGTCCCGCATGTGCAGGATACTGCATTAATAATATTCAGTAACAAACTCACCATTAATCATCACTTTATCAATTAAATTACTTCCAAATGCATAAGGCAAATAAGCCAGCGAAGGAATTTGTTTTGTAAAAATCAGGTTTGCTTTTTTCCCAACGGTTATGCTTCCAACTTCGTTTTGTAATTCCATTGCAAACGCTGCATTTATTGTTGCTGCATTTATAGCTTCTTCAGGTAACATGCGCATTTGAATACAACTCATCGAAACAACAGTGTTCATATTTCCACCTGGCGATGAACCCGGATTAAAATCAGAGGCCAGCGAAACTGCACAGCCTGCATCAATTAATTTTCTTGCAGGCGGATATTGCATTCTTAAAAAGTAAGCAGCAGTCGGCAACATTGTTCCAATAGTATTGAAAGCAGCCAATTGTTCAATATCATTTTCAGTCATTGTTTCCAAATGATCAACACTTAATGCATTTAATTCAATCGCAGCTTTAATTCCGCCGATGCTGTTTAACTGATTAACATGCAACTTAGGTTTCAAACCATATTTCATTGCCGCTTCGCAAACGCGTTTCATTTCATCAACAGAAAAAAAACCTTGTTCGCAAAACACATCAATATAATCAGCAAGATTTTCTTTTGCAATATTGGGCAACATTTCATCAATGATCAATTTGATATAGGCTTCATGATCATTTTTAAATTGTAAAGGATAAGCATGCGCTCCTAAAAACGTTGCCTTAACCGGAATCGTTGCAACCTCTTTCAACCGTTGAATTACACGTAGCATTTTCAATTCGCTTTCTACAGTTAATCCATAACCACTTTTTATTTCTATTGCACCGGTGCCAAGCTTTATTACTTCATTCAATCTTTTTAAAGCAAGCTCAAACAATGCATCTTCTTGCATTGCATTTAACTTGTTTGCAGAGTTTAAAATGCCACCGCCTTTTGCAGCAATATCAGCATAATTCAATCCCTTTATCTTATAAACAAATTCTTCTTCGCGACTTGCTGCAAATACGAGATGCGTATGACTATCACACCAGCATGGCAAAACAAAACATCCGTTTGCATCAATAACTTTTTCTGATTTTATCTCATTGGTATATTCATTCATTTCGCCATACTCAACAATGCTTCCTTCTTTAATTATTATGTATGCATTCACTAAGCAAGGCAGAGACGATAATGCATAGCCGCGCAGCAATTTATTATCATCTCTTACATTTACTAACAGGCCAATATTTTTAATTAAAACATTCATGGCAGCGTAAGTGCAATGTTAAAAAACTCAAATATAGCATTCATGAAGTAGAGCCTCAGCCGCATTTATATTTTTAGTTTTAATTTTAACGCGGTTACAATATCAAAACGCTTTTGCTTTGAGTGATGATGGGCTTATGAAAAATATTAAGACTACATATATTTTACTATTTGCGGGAATATTCTCACTGTGTATTTTTTCTTTCCTTTTTTACGGCAGAATAAAGCTATTGATGCATTCTTATGAAATGGTAAATACAAGTACACAGGTATCATTACAGTCTGAAAAGTTTTTCCTGAGTTTACGTGATGCATCAGTAGATTTTCGCAATTACCTGCGCACACATGATTCCGCTTCGATGGTTTCATTTAATGAAGAAATTAATGAATATCCTGAAATATTGAGCCTGCTTCAAACGCTTGAAATAGGTAATCAGCAACAGTTAAAAAAGTTACAACAGATAAATAAACTTGCGGGCGATTATGTCGTTTATATGCGCAGTCTTGTGGAAGCAGATAAAACATCACCTCCTACAACAGACATGTTGAATAAACAACGTAACATGCTCACGGATATACAATCTGAAATAAATGCGCTTATAAGTGATGAAGAAAAAATAATGAAGAACAGGGATAATGACCTGATTCATCATATTTATACAACACCGGCTTTTCTATTGGCTTTTTCTCTCACCTGTATTGCAATAACTGTGTATGCATTTCTTTCTATTATACGTCAAACAAATAAGCGGCAGGCACTGGAGTTAAGTGAAGCAAGGTTCAGAACGCTTATAAAACAGACGCCTGTTGCCATTGGAATATTTAAAGGCGCGGATGCGATAATCGAGATCATTAATGATAAAGCGCGCGGTTTATTAGGAGATAATGGTGAAAAAATTCTTGGCAAATCTTTATTCGAAGTGTTTCCTGTTACGAATGCTGTGCGAACCATGTATGAGAAAGTTTTGAATGAAGGAAAACCTTTTACCGCTTCTGATTTTGGCTTGGAATTTAGTCGCAATGGTGCATTAAATGATGGTTATTTTGACTTGTTGTTTGAACCATTGGCAGATGAAGAAGGTAAAATAACTTCTGTGATTGCTGTTGCTGCTGAAACAACAGAAAAAGTTACTGCTTATAAAAAAGTAGAAGAAAGCGAAAAACATTTTCGTGCAATTATTGAGAATAGTATTGATGTAATTGTGCTTGCTGATATGAGTGGAATAATTCGTTTTGTAAGTGCATCAGTAAAAAACATTTTCGGTTATGAGGAAACAGAACTTATTGGAAAAATGGCATTGGAGTTAATAAACCCTGATGATATTCCGGGTCTTGTTGAAATTGCTATGCCGATGATTGAAACAAAACAGAAAGTGTTTGGCACCGTAAGATTTTTGCATAAAGACGGAACATGGCGCTGGATAGACAGCACGCTTTCAAACATGTTGGATGTGCCGTACATAAACGCTTTTGTTTGCAATGTTCAGGATGTTACTGAACAAAAAATTGTTCAGGATACACTAAAGCAAAGTGAAAGCAATTTCAGGCAGCTCGCTGATCTTATTCCGCAAATTGTTTGGACGGCGGAAACAAATGGTTATATAGATTATTATAATAAACGCTGGTATGAGTATACAGGATTATGTGAAGATGAAAACGATAAGAGCTGGATACCTATACTTCACCCGGATGATGTACAGGTATGTATTGATACATGGTACCATTCCGTAAAAACGGGAGCGCCTTATCATATTGAATACAGGTTTAAAGATAAAACGAAGCCGGAAAGCTATCGCTGGTTTTTAGGAAAGGCTTTGCCGATAAGGAACGAAGATGGTGAAATATTTAAATGGTTTGGTACATGCACAGATATCAATGATCAAAAAACAATTACAGAAAAACTTGAGCAACTTGTAAGGGAACGTGCTGCTGAATTAACTGCGAGAAACAGGGAGCTTAATGAAGCGCAAAGTCTTGCACACATTGGAAGCTGGGAGTGGGATATAAAAGAAAATAAAATTTACTGGAGCGATGAACTATACCGCATATTCGGCATATCAAAAGATAATTTTGATACCACTTATGAAAGTTATACCTCGCTTATTTATCCGGATGATAAAGAGTATGTAAATAAAATAATCGGAGATGCATTTCAAAAAGGAGAAGCCTTCGATTTTTATCACCGTCTTAGAAGACCTGACGGTAATATTCGCGTTGTGCATGCGAGAGGAAGAGTTATTATAAATGATCAGGGTGAGCCTGGACGCATGTCCGGAACGGGGCAGGACATTACAGATTTAATAGAGATACAGAATAAACTGAATGTACTTAATGAAACATTCAACTTTGCAGAACAAACATCTTTTATAGGAAGTTTCAGGTATAATTTTTCAACTGGAATTTTTTCAAGTTCAGATAACCTTTACCGGCTTTTGGGATATAAACCAATCGAATTTGAACCAACTTTTGAAAATTTTAAAACCTATGTACACCCGGAAGATCTTGAAGATATTTTAAACAAGATGAGCGAATTAAACGAAACAAGTACTTCGAACGATTATCTTTTCCGGGCAATAAAGAAAGATGGTAGTATAATTAATGTACGCAACACAGGCATCTTTATAACTGATAAAAATGAAAGAATATATATAGGCGCTCTGCAGGATGTAACACTTCAGCACAATAAAGAAATGCAATTGCTTGAGCAAAACACTGCTCTTGAGAAAATGAATAATGAACTGGCTTCGTTTTCCTATATCGCCAGTCATGATCTGCAGGAGCCTTTACGAAAAATAAAAATGTTCACCCTGCGACTGCTGGATAAAGAAAAAGCATCTTTAAGCAATGAGGGTAAAGATTATTTTACCCGTATTGATAAAGCGGCAACACGAATGCAGCAGCTGATAGAAGATTTGTTAAGTTATTCGCGAACCAATACAGTACATGCACATTTTGAAGTTGTTGATATAAATAAGGTTTTGGAAGAAGTATCAGACAATCTTAAAGAAAAGATTACGCAAACAAATGCTGTTATAAAATCGATGGGGCTACAGAGTGCTGAAGTTATTCCTTTCCAGTTTCAGCAATTGCTTACCAATCTTATTACAAACTCAATAAAATTTACGCATAAAGATGTAACGCCTCAGATTGAGATTTCACATACAATTATAAATGGAGAAAAGTATAAAGAATTACATGGATTGAAAAAAGCACGGTACCATAAATTCAATGTAAGCGATAACGGAATTGGATTTGAGCCGCAATATAAAGACCAGATATTTGGTTTATTTCAACGGTTGCATGGCAGCAGTGAATTTGAAGGAACCGGCATTGGCCTGGCTATTTGTAAAAAAATTGTTGAAAATCACGGAGGCATCATTACTGCAATTTCCGAGATTGGCAAAGGAGCAACTTTTACCGTTTACATTCCGGTAAATCAATCAAAAAATCTTAATTGAAAACTCAATTTATATTGAGTTTATGTGTACGAAGTTTACCTGTAAAAGATTGTTGAGTTTTCTATCCAAATCTTTTATAGTTAAGTACATAGTTTTTACTTCGTGAAGTTTTTCACCGTTGGCAATTGCTGTATGATAAGAAGTAATAAGCTCCTCTTTTTGTTTTTGGAGTTGAACAATTATAACTGATAAACCTTTTTGGGTAGCTGTAAAAGCACTCATGCATTCATTTTTAAATCGTTAGAAAGTTTTTTGAAATTCAAATTCTGTACCTGAAATTTAAAAATAAGAAAAAAAGATAGCGGCTTATCGGTTTTAGCTTTGCTTTATAAATGTTTAAATCGGCAAAGTAGAAAATTAATAAGCAGCAAACAGATTGCTCCGTTCACTGCTTACGTTCTGCTTGATTGTGACACCTTCTTTCAAAAGCTCCCTGCCAACAGGAGCTAGGTATAATTCCGTAATTAACTCTAATTCGAAATGCCGGATTCAAGAATTGTATTGTGTTTGTCGTATCAATTCAAAGTTAGGAGCATTTTTTATAAGTTTTATAAGAAGCGATTATCAATAAAAACAATTGCATAAAATACAATTTATCTGCGACAAAAAGGTGTAGCGAATACTTTGTGAAGAGAAGATTTCGATTAACTACCCAAACCATTTAATTAAGCCTAAAATTGAAGAATTGCTTTTAAGCAATTACTTTCGCATTATCGGGATTAATAATTTAACCAGTAACAAAAAATAGTTTATCATGGCATACGATGTAATAGTTATAGGTAGTGGTCCGGGAGGATATCCCGCGGCAATTCGCGCGTCTCAGCTTGGTTTTAAAACAGCGATAATAGAAAAAGAAAGCCTGGGTGGAATTTGCTTGAACTGGGGTTGCATTCCCACAAAAGCATTGATAAAAAGCGCGCAGGTTTACGATTACATGAAACATAGCAGTAATTATGGGTTATCTGCAACCGATGTTAAGCAAGACTTTGGTGCAGTTATAAAACGCAGCAGAGGGGTAGCCGATAAAATGAGTAAAGGCGTTGCTTTCCTGATGCGTAAGAATAAAATAGATGTTATAATGGGCTATGCAAAGATTGTTTCCAAGGGTAAAATTGAAGTAACCGCTTCAGACAATTCCAAACAAACAGTTGAAGCAAAATATATCATTATTGCAACAGGTGGAAGAAGCCGCGAATTGCCGAATCTCAAACAGGATGGCAAAAAAATAATTGGCTATCGCGAAGCATTGGTTTTACCTGAACAACCTAAGAGCATGATTGTGGTTGGCAGTGGTGCAATTGGTTCCGAATTCGCTTATTTCTATAATAGTATGGGTACAAAAGTTACCATTGTTGAATTTATGCCGAGAATTGTACCGGTTGAAGATGAAGAAATTTCAAAGGAACTGGAAAAACAATATAAAAAACAAGGCATTGATGTAATGGTGAATGCAACAGTGGAAAAAGCCGATACTTCCGGTGCAAGTGTTCGTGCTACAGTTAAAAAGCAGGACGGAAGCACCGTTACTTTGGAGGCTGATATTTTATTAAGTGCTGTTGGTGTTGTAGCAAATGTTGAAAATATTGGGCTTGAAACAGTGGGTGTAAAAACAGATCGTGGCAAAGTTGTAACGGATAAATATCTTCAAACAAATGTTCCCGGTTTTTATTCTATTGGAGATTGCACACCAAACCAGGCATTGGCGCATAAAGCAAGTCGCGAAGGTATTGTTGCAGCAGAGCATATAGCTTATGTAGAAAAGAAATCATCTCATCTACCTGATACGCTTGATTATAACAATATTCCCGGTTGTACTTATTGTGTTCCTGAAATATCAAGTGTTGGTATGACAGAGAAAGCGGCAAAAGAAGCAGGCTATAATATTAAAGTTGGCAAGTTTCCATTCATGGCTAGTGGTAAAGCAACTGCTGCCGGCGCAACAGAAGGATTTGTCAAAATGATATACGATGCAAAATATGGAGAGTTGTTAGGCGCACATATGATAGGATTTAATGTGACTGAAATGATTGCTGAAGTAGTTACAGCACGTAAACTTGAAACTACCGGGCACGAAATTCTTTCAGCAGTGCATCCGCATCCAACAATGAGCGAAGCTGTTAAAGAGGCTACTGCAGTTGCCTATGGTGAAGCAACGGATTTATAATTCTGTTTGTTTAAAGGCACGGTTTTAGTTTTATTGAAACATCTATTAATCAAAAACACTAACATGAAATTTAAACAACTAACAATTGCAGCTTGTATTCTTTTGGCAATGGCATCGTGTAACAGTAGTTCAAGTTCATCTGCAACTGCTGATACTACTGGTACGAATGTAATGCCTGCAGATACTTCTATGTCATCAATGATGAATGATACTTCAAATATGATGTCAGGAGATACGTCAATGCACAAAATGCAAATGTGTGTAGTAATGAAAGATAATAAAATGATGGTAATGGATGGTGGAAAAACAACAGAAATGAAAGATGTTATTACAATGGATAACGGAACTAAGGTAAAACCAGACGGAAGTTATACAACCGCAGATGGCAAAACAGATAAACTGAAAAATGGCGAGTGTATTATGAAAGATGGTTCCAAAACTACAACGGATAAAATGCCGATGTAATAATATTTTCCTTTTGATTGAAAGCCGCTTTAATAAGCGGCTTTTTTATTTGCTATTGTGCATTTTTTTGAACAACCAAAGATTTTTTTGTTTAAATAAAGAAATTATTTCTACAAGTTATATTGTACAAAGAGGCAGGAATTTTTGGTAAGACAATTGCTTTTATATTTTGATAAAAACTGATTATGACCAATACCGTACAAACTGACAAGCGTCAAAAAAAAATATTTATAGTAGAAGACGAAGGTGATATGTGCCTTTTATTAAATATTATGCTCCAGGAAAAGGAAATTAAACTTGATCATGCAAAAACAATTGCTGCCGCACAGGAATATCTTGAAAAGGAAGCACCTTCAATTATAATTCTTGACAATAAACTCCCTGATGGGCTTGGCGTAGATTTTATATCATATATAAAGAAAAATTATCCTGCAACAAAAATTGTAATGATATCTGGCTATGCCGCAAAATCAAAAAGCACTGCTCTGGAAAATGGAGCTGACATATTTCTTGAAAAACCATTCACTCAGAAACAGTTGTATTACTCTGTAAAAAAGCTTTTGAATTAGCAAAAGTTTTTAAACTAAAAAAGAGCTTGTTCAATTCAATTTTGACGCAAGCTCTTTTTATTTCTATCTACCCAATCTTATCACACAGATTAGTTATGCATTAAATCTTAGGATCATGCTAAAATCCACTAACAATCATTCTTTTAAAAAATAAACTTGTATTGCTAAAGAATCCCATAATTGAATCCTGGAATGAATATGGTTTTATTTCTGGAGTACCGGCAGTTTCAATATACAACACCTTAAACTGAACGGTTAGGTCATCAGCATTTGTAAACCAAGCTGTGCCGTGAACGTTCATACTGTAAGAAATTCCTTTTTTATAAAAATATAATTCACCGGCGAACACATTCCAGAAGTTTTCTATAACGGGAAAATGCGATAGTGAAAACTCAAGTTTGTTATCAGCTAGAAGTGAAATATTGCGTACAACAGCCACGGGAACGCGCTCTGAAGACTGGTTCATGCAATAAAAAACCGCATTTTCAAATTGAGATAATGTGCCAAGGTTGCTAGTAGGTAGAGTGTCAGTCATAGACTTTTTTTTAAGACATTAATTACGTATTTGTTGCTGCTTTATTTACTTTATTTTAATGCACACACAATGGATTAAAATTCAAACATTATGCCTTTATTAAAATATAATCTATAAGCACATATTAATCGTGAAAAATGTCAATAGGTTAACTGCAAAATCGCATTCGGGAAATTTTTTCCTTATTCATAATATCTTTAGCCTATGAATAAGCTTCACAAATATAACTTATCTATACAATGGGAGGGAAATACCGGCAGCGGTACCAGTGGCTACAAAGCTTATGCAAGGGACCATGTTGTTTCAGCCGGAGATAAAGTGCAGATTCCTTGTTCCTCAGATCCTGCTTTTCGTGGCAATAAAACAAAATACAATCCTGAAGAATTGCTGGTTGCATCTGTGGCAACCTGCCACATGCTTTGGTATTTACATTTATGCGCGGACGCGGCTGTTGTTGTAGTAGATTATAAAGACAATGCCACAGGCATAATGCAGGAGACAGAAAACGGCAGTGGGTTTTTTAAAGAGATAATGCTTTATCCTGAAGTGATTGTGAAAGATGCATCAATGATTGAAAAGGCAAACAGCCTTCATGCAAAAGCAAATGAATATTGTTTCATTGCCAACTCTGTAAAATTTCCGGTGCATCATAAACCTGTCTGCATTGCTGAAGAAAATTTTTAATAAGATCAGTAAATTTGATTGAGATTTGAATATGCCTGCTACTGCAAAAATTATTTTATTCTTTCTTGCCTTATGCGTTTGGGCAGGGTTGATCAGCCAGTTTTATATTTCTCTTTCAAATGCTAAAGTATCTCTACTGGAAACAGTGATATTTTATTTTAGCTTCTTTACAATTCTTACCAATTTTATTGTTGCTGTTTGCAGCACGGTTCTTTTAACTGCAAAAAAAACTTCTTTGGTATATAGATTTTTTTCAAAAACAACAACGTTTACTGCTATTGCCGTTTATATCCTTGTTGTTGGAATTGTTTTTAATGCTGTGCTAAGACCGATCTTACACATGCATGGCTTGCAGGAAATAAGTTCAGATCTTTTGCACGTTGCTTCACCATTGTTATTCCTGATTTTCTGGATAAGATTTGTGCCTAAAGAAAACATGAAAAGACAGTATGTTTTTATATGGTTAATATACCCGGTTGTTTATATTATCTATACAATCATCCATGGATCAATGACCGGTTTTTATCCTTATCCGTTTATAAACATCAGCAAACTTGGTTATAGTAAGGCAATGTTTAATACCTTAATAATACTGCTTTCATTTTTTGTTCTATCGCTTTTGTTTATCGAGGTCAAAAAAATAAGAAACGGAAATGCAGGAAAATTATAAAGCAGTTATTGTTGATTGAATATTAAATTGTTTGACTGTTCAATTTCATCTTTATTGATTGTATGGCCCATGCCCGGATAAATTTTGGTTGTAACATCTGCATGCATGTTTTGTAGAACTATTGTTGTCGCATTCACTCTTTCAACAGGCACATGAGGATCAGGGTTGCTGCTGCCAATAAATACCGGTGTATTCATAAAACCACCGCTGTAATTTTCCGTATAAATTTTATCGCCGATCAATCCGCCTGTAAATGCAATTACACCGCCCCATTTTCTTGCATTGCGTGTAACAAATTCAAGCGTTAAACAAGCACCTTGCGAAAAGCCTAAAAAATAAATTTGTTCTGAAACAATGCCTGCATCGTTAATATCTTCTACAACTTCACTCAATATATCTAATGCAGAAGACAACCATGGTTCATTTTGTTTTGGCGGCATTAAAAATGAATAAGGATACCAGGTATTACTTGTTGCCTGCGGCGCTATCAATGCAAAATCTTTTAAATTAAAATATCCTGCAAGCGATAATATATCCTCAGCAAAAGCGCCGCGGCCATGAACCATTACCAAAACTTTTTTTGCTTCGTTAAGTTCTTTTCCGGCAGTAAAATTTTTTTTCTGATGCATCACTCAAATTTATCTGCGTTAAAACTTACAGGTATAATTGCATGCTCGATCATTTCTCTGCGTGGTTCATACCATTCGGGCAGTTTCAATGTTTCGCCTAAATGTGTTTTGTCTTCATCAACAGCGAAGCCAGGACCTGCAGTAGCAACTTCAAATAAAACACCGCCGGGTTCCCTGAAATAAATTGAAGTAAAATATTGCCTGTCGAGAATTGGCGTTGGATTCAACATGCGTTGTGCAACTTTAATACGTACTTCTTCCTGTGTTTTTTCATCGGCAGTTGCAAATGCAATGTGGTGGACAGTCCCGCCGCCGCTTAATCCTTTTAAACTGTCGGGTGCGCAAAGAATATCAACATAATTTCCCGGCGTATCAGTCGCTGCAAAACGAAAACGGTTACTTTTTTCAGCGATCAGTTTATGATCAAGTTGCTCGGTAAGAATCGCAGCAGTGCGTTCATAACCTTCTTCCCAAATTTCAACATTGTAAAACCCTTTGATGGATTTCTCCAAAGGAATATGGCCATATGAAAAGCCTTTACGTTCATCTTTATCATTAAATACCAGTTCCAATCCAAGGCCATCTTCATCTTCAAAATAAATCACCGCTTCGCTATCAAAACGTTCCTGCGGTTGTTTAAAATGAACGTTATATTTTGTCAATCTTTTTTGCCAGTAATTAAGAGATGACATCGGCACTGAAAACGAAGTTGTATTCAACATTCCTTTGCCATGCCTGCCTTTCATAATGTTTCCGTAAGGAAAAAAAGTAAGTATACTTCCGGGAAGTCCATCTTCATCACCATAATAAAAATGATATACATCAGGCGCATCAAAATTTACTGTTTTCTTTACAAGCCTTAACCCTAAAACACCGGCATAGAAATCAAGATTTTTTTGAGGATCTCCTGCAAGCGCCGTTATATGATGAATGCCTGTTATTAAAGCTGCCATATTCTTTGTTTGATTATGATAAATTTTGTTTAAGCATGCGTACTACAATTTTATCAATTGGTAACGACCAGATAATTTCAATTTATTATTTTGTACATGCAGACAAGCTTGATGGGCTACAGGTGAAAACAAAAGTTTTCGATTTTGAATTGCATCAAATTGCAGATCCAAAAGGGCAAAGCGAAGTATTGCGCTGGATAGAATGGAATGACCTTACTGAAGAATCTGTTGTATAAACATGTTCATCCACAATAACATCCAAACCTGTTTCTTCTTTAAACTCACGCCTTACACAATCTCTTGTGCCTTCACCAATCTCTAATCCGCCGCCGGGAAATTTTGTAAAATAATCGCCGCGAATAAATTCATCACTCACTAAAATTCTTTTATGTTCATCAAATAAAATTCCATACACGCGAATTGTTAAACGATTTATAGCCATGCATAAAAATACACAGATAAGTTTTGTGCTGAAAAGAATACGTGGTTAATTTATTGTGAGCGTGAAAGAATATAAATCATACAGCAATTTTATCACTTCAAACAAAGATGTTTAAACAATAATAAATATTTTTAAGCCTGGACCACTTCTGATAATTGCCATAAAAATCAACAATGAGAAAATTTTCTTTTTTAAAA
>Ga0206973_1065_pt1 | contig 28473 bp, 23 predicted proteins | sample Alteio_BWOrgHeat_83_FD_152927 | JGI IMG/M metagenome (GOLD analysis project Ga0206973, IMG submission 152927) | Enriched cells from forest soil in Barre Woods Harvard Forest LTER site, Petersham, Massachusetts, United States -... | ecosystem: Environmental > Terrestrial > Soil > Temperate forest >...
GCATCCATCATTGCAATGACAAAAGTGGGTAAAACGCTTACTTTTTCTGAAGCCAAAATGGATTCGCTGATTGCTTCAATTAAAGCGCTTGCGAAGAATACAAACATGACAACGGAAATGTTTGACAGCTCAGTAAACTTTGGAGCACGTGTGGCTGATTCAATATTAGCATGGGCAAAAAAAGATAACTATGGCAAAACGCGCGGATCAAAATTTACGGTTACTGGTTTAGATGGCCACTGGTCACCAACACCGCCGGGATATTTTGACGCAGTTGAACCAAAATGGATGACAATACGCACGCTGGCTTTAGATTCTGCCAGCATGTTTTCAATCAATCCTCCTCCGCCCTTCAGTAAAGATTCAACAAGTGAATTTTATAAAATGGCAAAGCAGGTATATGATACTGTAAATGCTTTAACCGCTGACCAGCAATGGCAATCAAATTTCTGGGATTGCAACGCATTTAAAATGCACCAGGAAGGGCATGTAATGTTTGCAACAAAAGCAATGACACCTCCGGGGCATTGGATGGAAATTATAGGAACGATCAGCAAGGATAAAAATGCCGACTGGTATCAGACTGTGTTTAATTATACCGGCCCTTCTATAGCAATGTTTGATGGTTTTATTGCGTGCTGGTATTACAAGTATTATTATGATATGATAAGGCCGGAAACATATATCAACTTATACATCGATCCAAACTGGAAACCGTTTTTGCAAACACCTCCTTTCCCTGAATATATCAGCGGCCACTCCGTGATATCCTCAGCTGCCGGCCAGGTTCTGTCAAGAGTATATGGCGATAATATTTCATTTACAGATTCATCTGAAAGAGACTGGGGTTTTAAAGACAGGAGTTTTACATCAATGACACAGTGTACGTGGGATGTTTCTTTGAGCCGTTTTTATGGTGGCATTCATTACTATAAAGCCATCGTTGAAGGCAGGAGTGAGGGCATCAGGATCGGTGATCTTGTAATGGATAAATTAATGTCAGCAAAAAAAGAAACTGCAAAACAAATTAGTAAATAAATTTTTTTCAGTGATGAAGAAGGCAGCAACAGAAAACAAAATTTATTATACCCTGCGCATTGCAAGTGCCATGTGTTTTATTGGTCATGGCGCATTTGGTATTATTACAAAAGCAGTATGGTGTAACTATTTTGCTGTGTTTGGTATTGGCCATGATATGGCTTATACATTAATGCCTTACGTTGGAACAATAGATATATGCATGGGCCTGCTGATCTTATTCTACCCATTAAGAATTGTTTTCGGATGGTTGGTAGTGTGGGGTTTTATAACAGCAACACTAAGGCCTTTATCCGGTGAACCTTTTGCAGAGCTGGTTGAACGCGCAGGCAACTATGGCGCACCGCTTGTTTTATTATTACTTACATATACTAAAACAAATAAATGGCTCAAACCTGTTAAAGTAAGCGACATTAATTTTAGTGAAGCAAATATTAAGCGCGTTACATGGTGTTTGCGTGTTGTAGTTTTTTTATTGTTGCTGGGCCATGGATGGTTGAACATTCTCGGTAAACAATCACTGCTTGATCAATACAAGTCTTTAGGGTTTTCAAACACGCTTGAAGTTGCACGCATAACAGGTTCTCTCGAAATATTGGCAGCAGTTTCAATATTAATAAAACCGGTGCATTCAGTATTGCTCGTGTTTTTTACCTGGAAAATCACCAGCGAACTATTCTACCCGCATTGGGAATTGTTCGAGTTCATCGAACGCGGCGGAAGCTATGGTGCCATACTCGCTTTATGGTTTTTAACAGATACATCTAAACGTTATTCTTTTATAAAAAATGAAAATGGACCGGCAGCTATGCTTTCGCATTAGTTATGTCACCTGATTGATTACACTGATAAAAGTTTTGATCTGGTATGAAATACAAAGGCATTTTATTTTCTGTGTTGATGGGCTCAGGCATTGTTGCAAATGCGCAGAAAGATTCTATTCCAACTAAACTACTTGATACAGTTACTGTAAACACCATTCTTAAAAGCAATTATTACCTGGCTGCAACAGATGGCGTAAATGTTTTTGCAGGCAAGAAAACAAATGTGTTGTACGAGGCAACGATGGAAGGCAATCTTGCTGCCAATGTGCAACGTACTGCATTTGCAAAAATTCCGGGATTAAGAATGTGGGAGATGGATGGCGCAGGCACGCAGTTAAACTTAGGAACGCGCGGCACGGATGCGCATCGTTGCATTGAAATGAATATGCGCCAGAATGGTTACGTTACCAACTCTGATATTTTTGGTTATCCCGAAGATCATTATAACATTCCGATGGAAGCTATACAGGAAGTGCAATACCTGCGTGGTTCTTCTGCATTGCAGTTTGGCCCGCAATTTGGCGGCATGATGAATTTTATTTTAAAGCAGGGCGATAGCTCAAAACCAATTACAATAGAAAGTGATCAGACAGCAGGGGCTTATAACTTTTTCAATTCGTATAATGCTGTTGGCGGTACATCAGGCAAAGTAACTTATTACGGCTATTATGATTACCGCAGCGGCGATGGCTGGCGTGATGCTGCGAAATTTAATTACCATGCTTGCCATATAAACTTTCAGTACAATTTCAACCGCAAAGGCAGCATAGCATTCCAGTTTTCAAGAATGGATTATGTGCAGCAAATAGCAGGTGGCTTGGATGACGCGCAATTCAATGCAAACAGCCAACAGGCAACACGCACAAGAAATTATTTTCAGCCTGAAATAAATATCCCTGCGATCGTATTCAATTACAATTTGTCTGCACAAACACATTTGCAGGTTGAATCGCACATGGTGATTGGCCAGCGCAACAGCGTGCAGTTTATCAATCCGCCAAACATAAAAGATACATTCAACACGGCTATTGGTTCATACAATCCACGGCAGGTTGACAGGGATTATTACAGTGGCTTTACAACAGAAGCAAGATTGTTACACAATTATAACATGGGCAATCATGTAAGCACGTTATCTGCAGGCTTGCGTTATTCTACAGAAGATACAAAGCGCAAACAAAAAGGTGTTGGCACAACAGGCAGCGATTTCGATCTGTCTCTTACAAAAGATTATGGGATTAACCTTAACCTGAACACTGTTAACTATGCCGCTTTTGTTGAAAATATTTTTACAGTTACAAAAAACCTTTTGATAGTTCCGGGCATTCGTTATGAATTTATCAACTCATCAATGGATGGAGTGATCAATAATGCAACAAGCAAAGTTGATTACAAACAAAAAAGAAGCTTTCCATTGGCAGGTTTGGGATTGCAATATCAAACTTCAAAAACAGTACAGTTGTATGCAAATGTTTCGCAGGCTTACCGCCCTTATTTGTATGCGAATATTACGCCGGCAACACAGTTGGATAAAATTGATCCGAATTTAAAAGACAGTAAAGGTTATGATGTTGACATGGGTATACGTGGAAGCATCAATAAAGTGTTTCGTTTTGATATCAACCCTTATTATTTGTTTTATGGCAATCGTGTTGGGTTGTTATCATTTAAAGGAACTGATAATGCAACGCATCTGCTCACAACAAACATTGGCAATTCCGTTGCAAAAGGTGTGGAGGCTTACACAGAAATGATCGTGTGGAGTCAAGGGTATACTACATTTGTTTCAGTGTTTAATTCGCTTGCGTATAACCATGCGCGTTATACAAGTGGTGAAATAAATAAAGCGGGGGTAAATACAAACATCAAGGGAAATTATGTTGAGAATTCCCCTGACTGGATTGAAAAAGCGGGCCTTACTTTTCAATATAAGAACATGAACACAAGTTTTCAATACAGCTATACCGGCAAATGTTATAATGATGCATTAAACACGGTTAGCAGCACAGACGGTGTTACAGGTTTAATTCCTGCGTACCATGTGTGGGACTGGAGCTTCAACTGGCAAATGATGAAACAGGTTGGGCTTGCTGCGGGCGTTAATAATTTCACCAATGAAAAGTATTTCAACAGGAGAATTACAATGTATCCCGGCCCGGGAATTTTGCCGGCTGACGGAAGAACATTTTATGTAACGGCCAAGATAAAGATCTAAGTTTTAATTATCATAATACAAGCAAAGCGGGATGTGTTTTTACACACCCTTTTTTATTGTCAGCTCTTTAATGAATAAAACTGGTCGGCAGCTTTTTTAGCAGGCAGCCATGAAGCAATAACAGCTATAATTAAAACTGTTAAACTAACCAATACAAAATCCTGCGCCACCATTTTTACGGGATAATAATCAATAATAAAAGTGCCGCCCTGCAGTTTGATCAGCTTGAATTTTAATTGCAGCCAGCAGACAATAAAGGCAATGCCCATTCCTAAGATGCCACCAAATCCTGCGAGCAAAAACCCTTCACTTAAAAAAATATTTTGAATACGTTTTTCAGAAGCGCCCATTGCTTTCAGCACAGCAATATCTTTTTCTTTCTCCATTACTAACATGGTAAGCGCGCCGATCATATTAAATGCAGCCACTAATAATATCAAAGAAAGAATGCCATAGATAACCCATTTCTCAATCTGCATTATGGTAAACAAACTTTGATTTTGTTCATAGCTTGTTTGTACGAGGTAATTATCGCCAATAATCTTTTGTATCTGCTTTTGTATACTGCTTACATCATCCGGATCTTTCACTGCTATATCAATACCTGAATATTCATCAACATTCAGATCAAGCATGTACTGCATGAACGCGAGATTGGTAAATCCATACTTATCATCAAAATCCTGCTGCACAGAAAATATTGCTGCAGGTTTTACCTGGAAAGAATGCATAGCATCTGCGCTGTTAAAATTCTTTGCCTTGCGGTTAGGCAAATAGATCATAAGATCGGATAATGGCGATGAAGGATCTGCACCAACAGCATTTGCAATACCGGAGCCTGCTACAATAGCGGGTGCATCGGTTGTGCCAAGATCATATTTACCATCGGTTATGTAGTTCGATAACTTGTTTACAGCGTTATAATTTTTATCAACGCCTCTTAATGTAACAATGGTTTTATAATCGCCGTTTACAAGCACTGCTTTTTCTTCTGCAATAAAACTCATTGCTTTTATGCCATCAACAGCCTGTATCTTTTTTACAAAAGCTTCATCTGCTGTAAAGAATTTTTTTTCTTTTGGCGCAATGTTGATGTCAGCATAAAAATCGCCGTATAAGTTTTTTACCAACGATTCAAAGCCGTTGAACACACTTAATACAATAATTAAAGCGGCAGTGCTTACCATTATTGCGATCATGCTTATCCATGCAATAATATTGATTGCGTTGGTAGATTTTTTTGATTTGAAATAGCGCCAGGCGAAGAGAAAGTTCAATAGTTTATAAGTTTCAATGTTTCAAAAGTTGCTTAAAAAATATTCTATTTATTACTCCCCTTCAGGGGTTGGGGGTCTTTGTTCTTCGTTTATCTGTTTAAAGAGTTCTTCCATTTTAAAAACGTGGTCAAGCGTATCATCTAAATAAAATTTTAAAATGGGCATTCGCCTTACCTGGTTCTTTATGCGGCTTGCCAGCTCTTTTTTTATTTCCCACGAATTGTATTCTATTTTTTTTAACGCAGCATTTTCATCCTGCACTTTATACATGCTTACATATATTCTTGATTCAAGCAGATCAGGTGTAAGTTTTACAGATGAAATGGAAACCATTCCACCATCGATCATGTTAAGGTTAAGCCTTCTGAAAATATCGTTCAGCTCTTCTGAAATTACCGCAGCCACCTGTTTTTGTCGTTTACCTTCTTCCATACTATTACCTTTGTTGTAAAATTAGTGTGATTTAAACTATTTGTATTTGCACTTTTAATTTATAACAAAACAAATACCCTATACCGCAGTTGGTTTAAACAATTTAGTTAGATGAAAAAATACGCAAGGATCTTTGCTTATCTTAAAAACTATATTCCGCAAATAATTCTTTATTTCTTTTGTACAGTTCTGTCTATCATTTTTTCCATTGTATCAATAGGCATGTTGATTCCTTTCCTGGAATTGATCTTTAATACAGGCTCCTCATCGTTGGGCGCTCTTACACAACAATCAGGAAACCCTGTTGTAAGTTTTGTAAGAAATATACTGGTGAATTCCATCGAACATAGCGGCAAGCTGAATACATTAATGCTGATCTGTATTTTTATTGTTATATCAATCTTTCTTAAAAATCTCTTTTTGTATCTCGCATCGTACGTGTTGAATCCGTTAAAGAACAGGATCGTAAACCAGTTAAGAGTTGAGCTGTACAATAAAGTGCTGCAATTACCTATTGGTTATTTTACTGAGAAAAGAAAAGGCGATATCATCAGCCGTATCACTAACGATGTTACCGAAGTGGAGAACTCTGTTGTGGGTGTATTGGAAGGATGGATCCGCGATCCGCTCACTATCATTTTAAATATTGGTTTCCTGTTTTACATGAGTCCGCAACTCACAATGTTTCTTATCATATTAATACCGATAATGGGTTTTGTTATCGGGAGAATATCAAGATCATTAAAAAAGCAATCGAATAAAGCGGCTGTTAAATACGGAGAAGGCGTTTCAATTTTGGATGAAACATTAAGCGGGTTGCGCGTGATAAAAGCATTCAATGCAGAAGGTTTATTACGGTCAAGATTTTTAAAAGTGAATGATGAATTACTGCATGCAAAAAATCATATTGGTTACAGAAGAGACCTTGCTTCACCTGTGAGTGAATTGTTGGGCGTAATGATGTTTGCCATCATTTTATGGTATGGCGGCAGCGGTATATTAACAGGAAGAATTCCGTTGGAAGCATCTGTTCTGTTAGGTTATCTTGGCTTGTTTTATAATATTATTACTCCCGCAAAATCTTTGTCTACCTCGTTCAGCAATATGCAAAAAGGCAGCGCTGCTATTGTGCGTATTGAAGAAGTGCTGCAGGCAACCAATACGGTTGATGATAATCCCAATGGTAAACAATTGCAGCAGTTTGAGCACAATATTGAATTCAAAAACGTAAGCTTCAGGTATGAAGATGTAACTATATTAAAAGATATAAACCTTAAGATTGAAAAAGGAAAAACCATTGCATTGGTTGGCGCTTCCGGTGCCGGGAAAAGTACGTTGGCTGATCTTATTCCGCGCTTTCATGATGTAAGTGATGGTGAGATTTTGGTGGATGGAATCAATATAAAAGATTACTCTTTAAAAAGTTTGCGTGATCAAATAAGCATTGTAACACAGGAGCCGATTTTGTTTAATGATACCATTGCAAACAACATTGCTTTAGGTGAACAGAATGCAAGCGCTGATAACATTGAACATGCAGCACGTGTTGCAAATGCGTACAATTTTATCATGCAGAAAGACGATGCGTTTGATACGAACATCGGTGACCGTGGTATGAAACTGAGTGGCGGAGAAAGGCAACGTTTAACGATTGCAAGGGCGATATTAAAAAACCCTCCGATATTAATTTTGGATGAAGCCACATCTTCTCTTGATACAGAAAGTGAGAAGCTGGTGCAGGATGCGATCAATAATATGATGCAGAACAGAACTTCTATTGTTATTGCACACAGGCTTTCAACTATTCGTCACGCTGATGAAATTATTGTATTGCAGAAAGGCGAGATCGCAGAGCGCGGCACGCATGAATCATTAATGCTTGCAGAAGGTATATATCACCGTTTGGTACAAATGAACCAGTTGATTGCCGTGTGATGATTGCTGATTATTTAACATGGTTTTGAGATAAGAATTATACTTTTAAAATTTAAGACGTCACCTCGACGTGAGGAGAGGTCTCATGAATTTTTTACTGATTTTAATTTCGGGAGATTTCTCCTAACGTCGAAATGACGACTCCTAAACATTCGACGTTTCCTTAAAGGGAATTGATACAAACTTATTCGCTTAATTCACATGCCCGTAATATTGTTCGGGCGGCATTTTAAACAGAACATTCTTTTGATACTGCGTGAAGTTTTGCATTTCTTCATCGTGTGTGTACACCCAGTTATCAAATTTATTTTTGTTGATGATAGGTCCGAATAGCCATTGATTGTATGCATCAAACAACCCATCGCGCATAAGCTGCAGATGAAAATCAAATAAGCGATAAGGATAAGAGGTTGCAGCAGCGTTTGCCCAGTTCAATAAAAATCTTGCACGAAAAGAAGTGATCATTTCAGGAGAAACATTACCTATTGACGGCTCCATTGCATTCAGCATAGAGGCAGCAACTGCTTTTTCAAAATCGTTACCATTGCTTTTTAAGTTCGCAAGATTTGATTTGTCGCCTAACAGGTTACTGTAATTCTGCAACAACAATTTTTTTATTTCGGTTGTTCGTTGCGAAAGGCTTTCAAGGTTTACAAATATTTCACCATATATACTGCTCCAGAAAACATTGTTTGCATCTGCATAATATTTCGCAGCATAATAATAATTGCTGCTGTAATTGGCGTCAACAGAAATACCTTTTTCCCATTGTTCAATTGCTCCACGTTTGTTGTCGTATTGTGTAAGCATATCGCCGTATTCACTGTACAACACGCCGCTTTTTGGAAATTTCTTCAATGCAGCTTTATACATTTTATCCGCATTTTTATAATCAGCAATAGCCTTTAACGACAACCCCATTATCTGGAAACACTGCACATCAGCATCCTGGCGTTCTGTAATTTTCTTTCCAATGTCTAATGATTTCTGGTAATCTCTGCCGAGGTAAGAAATGTAAGCTTCATCTTTCAGCAGGTCAAGATTATCGGGATATTGTTGCATGCCTTGTTCAAGGATCTGGACAGCGCCGGTAAAATCCTGTTGCTGCGCAGTTGAACTTGCCTGCTTACGAATTGATTCAACTGTTTCCTGTGCATGTAATAACTGCGCAGCGCATAATAAAACAGAGAGTAAAAATATTTTGTGCATCCTGCCTTTATTTATCGGTTGAGGATAAGTTATAAAATATCATGCCTGTTAATATAAAGCGCCCGTTAAAATTGTTATTCATATATCAGATGCGTAACAAGCCCGTCCCTCAATTTCGGTTCAAACCATGTGCTTTTAGGAGGCATAATATTACCGCTGTCTGCAATATCAAACAATTGCTGAATGGATACTGGATACAAACTGAAAGCCATTGCCCATTCGCCGCTGTTCACTCTTTTTTCCAGCTCATTCAATCCGCGTATGCCACCAATGAAGTCTATGTTTTTATCAGTGCGCTGATCGTGAATATTTAAATATTTTGCCAGCACATTATTCTGTAAAATGGTTACATCAAGCACACCAATCGGATCATTTGAATACGTTCCTTCTTTTGATGTAAGCTTATACCATTTGTTGTTAAGGTATAACCCGAACGTGTGTGGCGCTTCCGGTTTGTATGCAGAGGATTGTACTTCTACAGTGAAATCATTTTTCAATGCATTCAAAAAATCTTCTTCGCTTAAACCATTGAGCGTTTTTACAACACGGTTATAATCCATTATCTGCAATTGACTGGCAGGAAATAACGTGGTAAGAAAATAATCTGCGCCTTCAGTTTTTTTATTGCCTAACGACTGGCGCACTTTAGCTGCTGATGCAGCACGGTGATGTCCGTCAGCTATGTAAGTGAACTTGATCTGCGTTTGAAAAATATCAAGAATTTGTTTGATCACTTTATCATCATTCACGATCCACAATGTATGAGACACGCCATCATCAGCAATGAACTCGTATACTGCTGTTTTTGTCTTTATCGATTTTTCAATCAATGCATCTAACACATCATTGTTTTGATACGCGAGAAAAACATTGCCTGTCTGAGCACCTGTTGTTTTGATATGATTGATGCGATCCAATTCTTTATCAGGCCTTGTTAATTCATGTTTTTTGATGATGTTATTTTCATAATCATCAATGCTGCTTAACGCTACAAGTCCAACCTGGCTTCTGCCGTTCATAACCAAGCGATAGATATAAAGGCATTCTTTATTTTCAGCGAAAAGTATATCGCGCTTGACAAAAGCATCCAGGTTTTCTTTTGCTTTCACATAAACCTGCGCGCTGTGTATATCAGTACTTTCTGGAAGATCAATTTCACTCTTTGTTATGTGCAAAAAAGTAGCGGAATTACCCTGCGCTTCAATTTTTGCTTCAGCGCTGGTTAATACATCATAAGGTTTGCTTGCAACTTGTTTTGCAAATTGCGCTTGTGGTCGTAGAGCTTTAAAAGGTTTTATAATTGCCATCAGATTCTGTTAGCCTCAATTTAATTTTTTAATTATTGTACTGTCTTTTTTTGATTCCTGTTATCCATGCCTTCTGTCGAAATCCTTCATCAGGTCGCATAAAACTTTTACGCTGCTTAAAGGCAAAGCGTTGTACATTGATACACGTAAACCTCCAACACTTCTGTGGCCTTTTACGCCAACCATTCCGTTTTGTTTACATTCATCCAGGAATAATGTTTCAAGTTCAGGATTTTGTGTAGTAAAGGTTGCGTTCATTAAACTTCTGTCGCGCTTATCTGTTTTACCAATGAATGCATTCAATGAATCAAGTGTGTTGTAAAACAAATCTGCACGTTCATTTGTTCTTCTTTCCATCTCTGCAAGACCGCCTTCTTTTTTTACCCATCGCAATGTAAGCATGCTTACATAAACAGCAAATACAGGCGGTGTATTTAATAATGAATTTGCTTCAATGTGTTTTGTGTAATCCATTATCGGCGGAATCTTACGCTGTATTTTTCCCAACATATCTTTTTTTACAATCAAAATAGTTACACCTGCTGCGCCTGCATTTTTTTGAGCGCCTGCATATATCAGCGAAAATTTTGAGAATGGAAATTCACGGCTGAATATATCGCTGCTCATATCCGCAACCAGCGGCACATTCGCTTCAGGAATGAATTGCCATTGCGTTCCTTCAACCGTATTATTGGTTGTGTAATGAAGATATTTTGAATGTTGCGGAACAGATAATTCTCTCGGAATATATGTATGGTTTCTGTCTTTTGATGAACAGGCTACATGCACGTTGCCGAACAGTTGCGCTTCTTTAATTGCCTTGCTTCCCCAGATACCGTTATCGCAATACGCTGCTGTTTCATTTGTGTCAAGCAGGTTCATTGGCACCTGCATAAATTGTGTAGTAGCACCGCCATGCAGATATAAAACTTCATAAGAATCATCTAACTGCATTAATTCTTTTATCAACGATCTTCCTTCTTCAACAACCTTTACAAACCAATCTGTGCGATGGCCTATTTCCAGGATAGATAAACCAAGATCATTAAAATTAATAACCGCTTCTGATGCCTGCTGCAACACTTCTGCAGGTAATACCGCCGGGCCTGAATTAAAATTGTACATCTTCATTCGTTCAAATATCAAAGCCTGCAAAGTAAACATTTTTGGCCTCTACTAAATGCGATAAGATGAAACAAGGGCCGAATGAAAAGTTAATGCATTGTTTTATAAGGAAATGAATGATGATTTATGTTTCATCGAAATGCGTAACACCGCCTGATATAACAAACTTCATTGCTTCTGCGCTGTTCATATTAGTGATAGTCTTTATCTTTTCTTTCGGTACAAAATATACAACGCCTGTCAGCGCATAAGACAAAGGCACGTACACAGCAACATGATCTGTAAGGCCAAACTGCGCTGCATCATGTTGTGTGATAAAACCAATGCGCCAGGTATCAACTGCATCAACACTTACCAAAACGGGCTTATCAAATTTTTTGCGGTTGCCGCCAAAAGCTTCAAGAAAATCTTTTACTGATGAATAAATATATTTTACACCAGGTGTTTGTTCTAAAACTTTATCCAATACTGCAACAATTCTTGATACAATAAAAGATGAAGAAAGCCAGCCAATGAAAGTAACCAATATTACTACCAGCACAAAACCGAGACCTGGAATAGTACGCAATGTGCCATCAGTATTCGTCATCCATTTTGGAAAGAAATTAAATAAGATGTTTGGCAGAAAATTATCTACAAGATTGAACAACCATACTACCACATATAGTGTAATGCCAATAGGAGCGATGATAATAATTCCCTGGAAAAAAAATTGAACAATATTCCTGAAAGAAAATTTATCAGATTTATAGGAAAGCTTTTTCATTCACATGTTTTTATATTGTCAGGTGCAGCACAACATCCTTTAAGCAGTTGTTTAATCAAAACAGCATCCAAAAGACTTCAAAATATTTTGTAACGCAAAATTGGGTGCAAATGCTATAATTAAAACCGCTTAACAAAAAATTTATAAAACTTATCATGGAAACTTTGGTTACAAAAAAAGTTTCCTTAGTTTTGCGCCCGTTAAGTTATGAGCATAAAAGAGAGAATACAGCAGAAGGCCGGGGAACTTTTTAAACGATACGGCATTCGCAGTGTAACAATGGATGAAATTGCTGGGCAACTGGGCATATCAAAAAAAACCATCTACCAGTTTTATTCTGATAAAGAGGCACTTGTTGAAGATATTTTTAAAGGCTTCACCGATCAGAAGAAGCAGCATTGCAACTATTTTAAAGATGCTGCAGAAAATGCAATTCATGAACAATACCTGGCCGGAGATATGGCGCAGGAGATTTTCAGCAACATGAATTCTTCTGTCCTGTTTGATCTTAACCGCTTTCACCCCAACGTCTTTGCAGAGTTTGAAAAATTTAAAAAACAATTTCTTTTTAATTCCATCAGGGAAAATATTTTACGCGGAATAAAAGAAGGCTTATTCAGGAAAGATATAGATGTTGACATCATTACGTGGCTAAGGCTTGAAATGATATCAGGCGTTTTTCATAATGAAGAAGTTGTAACCGGGAAAACAAAACCTAACCGCTTTGAAGACGAGATGAAAGATTTTTTTCTTCATGGCATCTGCACAGATAAAGGGTTAACCTTATTGTCAAAATATAAACACCAACGTCAAAAAAAACAGATATGAGTTTATTGAAGAGTACGTTGCTTTCGGTATTAATAATTGTTTCGTTACATACAGCAGCGCAGCAGCCTGCAATACACAGTTTTTCTGCACAGGACTGTATTGAATACGGTTTAAGAAATAACGTTAATGTAAAAAATGCTTTGCTTGATATTCAGGTGCAGCAACAGGAAAACCGTGGCATAACATCACTTGCATTACCTGCATTAAATGGAAATGGTAATTATACAGATAATGTAAAAATTCCAACACAGCTTTTACCCGGAGAATTTTTTGGCCAGCCTCCCGGAACTTATGTGCCGGTTCAGTTCGGTACAAAATACAACGTATCAGGCGGCATAACATTGCAGCAAACTTTGTTTAATGGTGAAGTATTTGTTGGATTGCAGGCAAGAAAAACATCTATTGATTATCGTGAGAAAAGTCTTGCAGTTACGCAGGATCTTATAAAGCAAAATATTTACAAGATCTATTACCAGCTTGTAGTAAGTAAGACACAGATAGAACAACTGGATGCAAATATTGCACGCTCAAAAGATCTGCTGCATGTAAATACTGCATTGCAAAAAAATGGTTTTGGCGAGCAGATTGATGTTGACAGAACTTCTGTGCAGCTTGCCAATTTTGAAACGCGGAAATTATCTGTTGAAAGCACTATTGACAACGGATATTATGGATTGAAATTTTTGATAGGAATGCCTGAACGTGATTCGCTTGTTTTAACCGATACTTTATCTGATGGGCAGTTGAAGCAAGGCTTATTGAATGAAGGCGTTTATAATTACGAACTCAGAAGTGATTACCAGGTTGCCGAAGCTACGGTTGAATTACAGCAATATAATGTAAAGCGTTACAAAACGGCTTTCATTCCAACATTAGGGCTTGTAGGTAATTATGCAGTATCCGGGCAGGGAAACGATTTCAATGTTTTTAGAAAAGGCCAATGGTTTAGTTCAGCTTATCTGGGATTGAATTTGAACGTTCCTCTTTTTAACGGCCTTTCAAAAGATGCTGATCTTAAAAAAGCCAAACTTCAGTTAGAACAAACGCAAAATCAATTCAACGATCTTAAAAATTCAATTGACAACGGCATATTGCAGGCAGTAAATAATTTTCATTCGGCAATCATCACACTCGACGATCAGAAGAAGAACGTAACGCTCGCAGAAACGGTTTACAGCCAGGCTCAAAAGAAATACGAATCAGGTTTGGGCTCCTTACTCGATATAACCAATGCGCAGGCAGACCTGAGCATTGCGCAAACCAATTACATCAATGCAATGTATGATGCTGTAATTGCAAAAATTGATTACCTGTATGCAACAGGTCAGCTTAAATAATTAAACTTAAAAACGATTTTGATTTATGATCAAAGCAAAACATATACTACTGGCAGCTTCTTTAATTGTATTGGCTTCATGTGGTACCAAAGACAGCAATTCAAATTCTCCTCTTGCACAAAAAAAGGCAAAGCTTGAGCAATTAAAAAAACAACAGGATGATTTGAACAAACAGATCACAGATCTGCAGGCAGAAATAATAACGCTCGATCCTTCTGCCAATCCTGAAAAAGCAAAATTGGTTGCTGTGCAAAAATTAGGCGAAGCAGATTTCTCGCATTATATAAACCTCCAGGGCAAAGTATATACAAGTAACATAGCCTATGTTGCTTCACGCAGTCCGCAGCCTTTGCAGGTGAAAGCGTTGTACGTTAAGCAAGGCGATGTTGTAAGGAAAGGGCAGTTACTGCTTACACTGGATAATTCACTCGCACAAAAATCAGTTGACCAGGCAAAGACGCAATTGAAATATGCACAGGATCTTTATACAAGGCGTACGAATTTGTGGAAGGATAATATTGGAACTGAAGTAGATCTTACCACTGCAAAGAACAATGTTGACCAGGCGCAGCATGGGCTTGACCAGGCGGAAGAGCAATTGAATTTCTCAAATGTATATGCTGATATAAGCGGTGTTGCAGATGAAGTAACCATTCATGTGGGTGAGACATTTCCATCACAGGTTGGGTACATAAAAATTGTAAATACAACTGATTTGAAAGTAACCACACAGGTACCTGAAAATTATCTTGGCAAAGTGAACGTTGGCAGTAAAGTACAGATCGTTTTTCCTGATCTTAATGATTCACTCATGTCAACAATTTCCGTTGCAGGTAAAGTGATCGATCCCAACAGCCGCACGTTCCCGATAGAAGCAAAGCTTCCTTCAAATGCTATATATAAACCTAACCAGCTTGCTTTTGTAAGAATAATGGATTACAGTGCACAAGGCACTATTACCGTTCCTGTGAACACTTTACAAACCGATGAAAACGGCAAATATGTTTTAGTAGCCTCTATGGAGAATGGCAAAATGTATGCGCGTAAAAAACGGGTTGAAGTAGGCGAGATGTATAATAACCAGCTTGAAATAAAGAGTGGCCTTTCAGCAGGCGATATGCTTATAACAGATGGCTACCAGAATTTGTACGACGGCCAGTTAATAACAACAGCAAGCTAAATAAAGATGAATTACTGTTAAGCTTTCATTCATCTAACACATTAAAAAGAATTTATGAGTTTAGCAATTTTCGGATTTAAGTTTGGCGGCGGCGTCAAAAAGGGTGGAGATTTCAAAGAATTTTCTGTAACATCCTGGGCTGTCGAGAAAAAAACAGCTGTTTACCTCATGATTATTTTTGTTACAATCTGGGGTGCATCAAAATTTGTTACCACACCAAAAGAACAATTTCCGGATATAGTTATTCCTACTATTTATATTCAAACAATTTATGTAGGCAATTCACCAAAAGATATTGAGAACCTTGTTACAAAGCCAATCGAAAAACAGATTAAAGGTATCACCGGTGCCAAGATTAATAAAATTACCAGTACATCACAACAGGATTATTCTGCCATTGTAATTGAGTTTGATACCGAGGTTAAAACAGATATAGCATTACAGAAAGTAAAAGACGCGATTGATAAATCGAAACAGGATCTTCCAACAGATCTTACCCAACAGCCAACAGCGCTTGAAGTAAGTTTTTCTGATCAGCCGATCATGTATGTAAACATCAGCGGCAACTATGATCTGCAGCGTTTGAAGAAGTATGCTGAAGACATGCAGGATGATCTTGAGAATTTAACCCAGTTGAACAGGGTTGATATTGTTGGTGCACCTGAAAGAGAGTTCCAGATCAATGTTGACCGTGGCCGCATGGAAGCTGCAGGTGTAACATTCGACCAGGTGAACAATGCTGTTGCTGCGGAGAATCATGATATCACCGGTGGTTTGTTGCAGGTGGGCGATATGAAACGCACGCTTCAGGTACGAGGACAATTTAAAACGGCATACGATATTCAGCAGGTTATTGTAACGAACACTTATGGTAATCCTGTTTACCTGAAAGACATTGCTACCATAAAAGATACTTTAAAAACCAGCGAAAGCTATGCAAGGCTTGATGGCAAGAATGTAATTACATTAAACATTATTAAACGTTCAGGTGAAAACCTGATTGAAACATCTGATGCGGTGAAAGCAGAAGTTGCCAACATGCAGCAAACGCAATTTCCCAAAGACCTGAATGTGGTTATTACAGGCGATCAAAGTAAACTAACAAGAACATCTTTTAACGACCTGGTAAATTCTATTGTGATTGGTTTCGTGCTGGTGTTGATCATTCTTATGTTTTTCATGGGAGTAGTAAATGCATTCTTCGTTGCGTTGTCTGTTCCCTTAAGTATGTTCGTTGCCTTTGTGTTTTTGCCTTTGGCAGATATCATCATCGGCACACCTGTTACACTAAACTTTATTGTGCTTTTTGCTTTATTATTTGGCCTGGGAATTATTGTGGATGATGCCATTGTGGTAATTGAAAATACACACCGCATATTCGTACAGGGCAAAGGAAAGCTCAGTTCAACAGTTGCGGCAAAAATGGCTGCGGGCGAAGTGTTTGTTCCTGTGCTTGCAGGAACGCTTACAACACTTGCTCCGTTCTTCCCGTTATTATTCTGGCCGGGCATCATTGGTAAGTTCATGGTTTACCTGCCGGCGATGTTAATCTTCACATTAGCTGCTTCGTTAATTGTTGCGTTCCTGATGAATCCTGTGTTTGCAGTTGATTTCATGAATCATGAAGAAGCAGATAAGAAGCCGCGGAAATCAGCCATATTCAGAAAACCTTCCTTTTGGATATTTGTTTTGCTTGGTGTTTTATTGGATGTATTCAAAGCACCATTCGCAGGTAATCTTTTATTGCTCATAATGATATTGATCGTTTTAAACAAGTATCTCTTTGAAGGATGGATTCACGCTTTCCAAAACCGCGCATTGCCCTGGATCATGAGTCATTATGAAAACCTTTTGCGTTGGGCATTAAAAGGCAGAAGGCCTGTAGGTTTATTAACGGCAACATTTGGTTTGCTCGTTGCCTCGCTGGTGTTTTTTATGGCAAGACAGGTTCCGGTTGTATTCTTCCCCGAAGGAGATCCAAACCAGATATATGTTTACTTAAAACTGCCTGTTGGAACAAACGTGGATTATACTGATTCTATAACACGCACGCTTGAAACAAAAGTGTACCATGTATTAGGCATGGACAATGGTAAAAAGAATCCTGTTGTGGAAAGTGTTATTAGTAACGTTGCCATTGGCGCCAATGATCCAACCAGCGGTGACCAGAGTTCTCATCCTGAGCGTGGAAGAATACAGGTTTCCTTTGTTGAATATGCTGAACGTAATGGTGTTCAAACACAACCATATCTTGATTCCATTCGTGCAACATTGAAAGGTATTCCCGGTGCAGAAATAAGTGTGGCAAAAGAAAATAACGGGCCGCCAACAGATCCGCCGGTGAACATAGAAATTGCAAGTGATGATTTTGATGATCTCACCAAAACAGCCACAGCGCTTAAAAATTATTTAGACTCCATACAGGTGCCGGGTGTTGAAGAATTAAAAATGGATGTTGATCTTACCAACCCCGAGATCACTTTCAATATAGATCGTGAAAAAGCAAATGCACAGGGTGTTTCAACTTACCAGATCGGCAATGAAATAAGAACGGCTGTATTTGGCCGTGAAGTGTCTAAAATAAAAGAAGGAAAAGATGAATATAAAATACAGCTGCGCGATGAGCAGATGGATAAAATAAATCTCGCCGACCTGTTGAACATGAATATTACCTTCCGCAATAGCACAGGCCAGGTAAAATCTGTTCCGCTGGCTTCGCTGGTAACAGTAGATTATACAAGTACACTGGGCAGTGTAAAGCGCAAGCATTATAAACGTGTGATTACGCTTACATCAAACATATTATCCGGCTATACAACCACAACGGTAAACCAGCAACTGTTAGGCTATATACAAAAGTTTAATGGCAAACCTGATGATGTTACTATTGCACAGGCAGGTGGAGAAAGTGAGCAACAGGCAGAAACAGGAGCATTTCTTGGAAAGGCGTTGCTGATCGCATTAATGCTGATCTTATTGATACTTGTATTGCAGTTTAACTCTGTAAGCAAGCCTGTAATTATTCTTACTGAAATTGTGTTTAGTGTAATTGGTGTTTTGCTTGGCTTTGCTTTTACAGGTATGACGGTGAGTGTTGTGATGACAGGTATTGGTATTGTTGGCCTTGCGGGAATTGTGGTAAAGAATGGAATTCTTGTAATTGAATTTGCAGATGAATTGCGCGAACGCGGATTAAAAACACGCGAAGCGGTGATACAGGCCGGTAAAACGCGTATCATTCCGGTATTGCTTACAGCGCTGGCTGCGATTCTTGCATTGATACCATTAGCTGTTGGTTTCAACATAAACTTTGTAACGTTATTCACTGATCTGAATCCGCATATTTATTTTGGTGGTGATAATACCGTGTTCTGGAAACCGCTTGCATGGACGATCATCTTTGGTTTGGCATTCGCTTTCTTTATGACGCTGATAATTGTACCGAGCATGTATTTGATTGCAGAAAGATTAAAACGCCCGATGCGCAGAATGTATGGTGGAAAATGGATTAGTATTATGGGTATTCCGCCGCTTACATTTTTGTTTATTCCTTTGATGATAATTACTTCTATAAAACATGGCTCTGATGTTAGCAAGAGAAAAAGAAAAGCAGATCCGGAAAAAACAAATGAAGCTTTTACAGGCAGTTGGTTTTAAAGAAATGAAGTTTATTCTTATACAAGTCCCGAAGGTTTATAAATCTTCGGGATTTTTTACTTTATTCAAAAGTTTCTCACTCCTTTAAACTATATATAATTAGTAAAGCTCTTGCCGTCATTTCCACGAAAGTGGAAATCTCACAATCGAACTTTTATCCAAATACTTTTTATAATGAGATGCCCGATCAGGTCGGGACGAAGAAGTAGTTGTGCTTTATGCTGCCTTTTAAAGCTTTACGTAATCAATAAACCTTTCGGCCGTCTTTCTACCATCTGCCCCGCTATTCGCATACGCGTCAGGTTAAGAAATAACTCCAATTACTTTAAATATAAACCAGCTTGAGTATCAGAGTAATTAGCGTCTGTGATTTCAGGTTGTCACCAGTTGTTACATAAGGCGCCTCTTTCGGTTCGGTCCCGACTTGTCGGGATTGGAAAAAATCCAAAGGATATTTTTTTCAAAGAAGCGAAAGCAGTCCCGCCAATGCGCATAGGCGTCAAGCTAAGAAGTTATTATTTAAGATAAACTGAGCCATATTAAGTCTGTCATTTCTTTTTTCATAACAGCAATATTTAGTTAATGCTTGCTTTAATTTTTGCGGTGAAAAACCAATTGCAGTACGAAGATTAGGGCGTATATAGTTACATATTTTCATTATGCTTAAATGCTTTTTGCAGAGGTATTGGATTTCTTTATAATAATGCATGTATATATGCTGTATAACCAGGCAAAAGAACATCAGCATTAGATATATACTTGTTTCTATTCTGTTTAAATTAGTGCATCTGTCATGAAGCATTTTTTGTAATCCCAGACTGCTTTTCCATGTTTTAAACAATATTTCTATTTGCCAGCGCACTTTATAAACCTGTTTAATTTGTGTTGCTGTTAATACATCTTCTGCTACATTAGTAATAAACACATTGTACCTCAACCACAAATAATAATCTTTGCTATGATTTAATCTTTTATCTCTGTCGGTTTTAGCCTTCCTGATCCTTTCAACAATATTTTGCTGGGGCAATGGTATCATTACAATACGCATTTTTAATTTTTGATTTAAACCTGCCAACACCATTTCATCTATTGTTCCCTTCTGCCTGCACAATTGCTTCCAGCTAATTAATTCACCCTTGATGTTGTACAGTGTAACCCCGTAACGGAGCCGGCTTATGTAAAAAGCACCCTGTTGTTCTATTTGCCTGAAAGCATCTACAGCAAAATATCCTAAATCCCTTACCAGCAAATCATTTTTCTTTAACAGCGGTAATAGTGTTCTGCAGGCTGATTGATCGTTGCTGGTAAAAGGCTTTAAGCCAATATCAAGCCACCGCATCGTTTTAATATTTACCATGCATTGCAGGCGAAGCACTGCATGCTGCCGCCCGCTGCCAACATTTACCGGGGTATGCTTCTGACAAACTGGGAGGAAGCCGTAAAGTAGTGCTATCCTGAATCAGTACACGATTAAACTTTTGAAATAATAAGCCTTCGGTTATCGATGCTATCTTTTTATTTAAAGCTTGTTGGAAGAGGCTTTTTGCAAAATCAACACAAGCCTTATTGTTAATGCGTTCAAACAAGGCCTGCTTAGACACATTTTTGCCTGTTAACTTCCCTGCAGAAACAGCCCACTGGCTATAGGTATAACAACCTATACAACAACTTTCTATAAACCCAATTACAAAACCAAAAGCTGTAATCTTTTGTGGCTTACGCCGGATAAATCCACTTTTTCTCCCTAAAGAATTAATGACAGTCTTATCAAAGAACTTCTCAAAGTTTTTTTTACTTTGCTGTTGAAATGGTTACTTGTTTGCATCTGACGGGATGTTTTATTCAAGTAACTATTTCTTTTTTGTTTGTACCCTATCTCTGAATATCTTCTGACAGTCTTAATTTTTATTCACATCGCATTTAATTATAATTATTTTTCTAATTAGCTTGACACCTATGCGCCAATGCGGGATTGAGACAACGAAGCCATGCGGCTTGAGCATATAATGATTGTATTTGAGTGATGTGAAAAGAAAATTAGCTTGACGCCAATGTACTATTCGGGAAAGTGGAAATCTCATAATCGAACTATTTTCTTATTTCATAAAACAATTCAACCATTCCGCTTTTGTAAGCTGTTACATCTTTTAGATGCAATGTTTGTTCCTGTGCTATGTTGTCAAAAAATAATTTCCCTTCACCTAAAATAATCGGCATAACCGACAGCCGTAATTCATCTGCTAATTTTAAACGAATAAAATCTTTGGCAAGCATTGCCCCGCCAACAAGCCAGGCATTTTTATAATTTGGTTTCAGTCGTTCATCCACCAGTTTGTTCAGGTCGCCGGAAAACAGCTCAATGTTCGGCCTTTCAATTGGCAGGTCTCTATGCGTAACAACAATTGTCGGTGTATCTCCATAAGCCCATCCGTAAGATTTTGAAAGCTCCAGTGCATGTTCGTATGTATGGGCTCCCATTACATAGCAATCTATTGTTTTAAGAAAGTCATTTGCACCCTGCTCAGAAATAGTCACACCTTTTTCATAATGGTCCGTTGTTTCAAACCATGAAACGCTGTTGTCTTTTTTGGCAATGATTCCATCAACACTTGAAACCATATGTATTGTTATTTTGAATGTGCTTGTAGCCATATTGATGTTGTATTGATCAGTTATATTAAATTACTCTTTTAAATCCGCCTGTTAATTTTTTCTCCTTTTTTATCAATATAAAACCAATTATTGCTTGTCCAAACTTTTATTCTCTCTCAGAAGTTTACTAACCACAAGTGTTCGAAACCTGGGAAAACCCTGAAGAGACGTAATAATTACTGACAAACAAATTGCTTTATCCGGCATAAAAACCCGGCAGGAATGTATAAAAAAAATTCCCGGAAAACAATTAAAAAGCTAAATTCATGTATCTTTCAATCACTGTAAATTAATTGATCCGGACGCCCGGCAATTAAAATTTCCTTTCATTTTTACCCCACCTTACAGAGACCTTATAGGGACCTTATAGAGACCTTACTTGCTGTCAAAGCGCTTGCAACCCGCTGGCTAAAGGCTGGGAACAGTATGGCAAAGCCTATATCGCCTGTACTCAAATTCATTACAATAAGTTAAGGCATTACATGCCCGGCTACGCACCGCTGTGTCTTTAGGTTTCGAACACTTGTGGTTTACAAACTGCAACTTCAAGGCAGCAAATCCGGCCTCAGCTGCGTTTTCCACCTGTGTTTATAATCTTATAACGGCGCATGTAATTTTCTCTTTGTATCTTGGAAAAAACTTAATCTATGCGCTGGAGAAGATTTAACGGGGAAACCATCCACATGCCTATTAAAAATGCTGTGGAAGAAGCTATAAAACGCGAGCACGATAAAGGCGTGCATTTAAAGGTTTGCATTGGTACAGACAGCCAGGTAAAAGGCGATGAAACCGAGTTTGCAACGGTGATCGTTTTTTTGCGCGAACACAGTGGCGGCTTTATGTTTATTCATAACGAAAAAACAAAGCTGCGTTATAATATTAAAGAACGCATGCTGGTTGAAGTTGCCAAAAGTATTGAAGTGGCTTACGAGCTTTGCAATCTTTTTATTCAGTATGATGTTGACATGGAAGTGCATGCCGACATTAATACAAACCCGCATTTTAAAAGCAACGATGCGTTGCGCGAAGCAATGGGTTATATTATGGGAATGGGTTTTGCATTCAAGGCAAAGCCTGAAGCATTTGCCAGCAGTTGCTGCGCAGATAAAGCCTGTAATTAAAAAACATTCCTTTGATAGTGATGTCTGCGCATCGCATATTTATGCAGTGCAGTGGCTTCTTCACCTTAAAACATCACGCTGCTAATCTTTGCTGTGAATCTTTGCAATAACTGCAGCTACCATTTTTCTCGGAAAAAATCTTATTGATTGTGCCAGCATATAATTCGTGGCGCCATGTATGGCAACAGTTTTCCCTTTCATCATGGCTTTATAACCATAGGCTGCAACTTCTGCGCTTGAAGGAATCTTACGTTGAAACAGTTTAGTATCGCGGGCATTGGCAGTATCAGCAAATGAACTTTCCGTAGCACCGGGACATAAGGCAGTAACAGTAATGCCATGATCTTTTAACTCATTCGCCATGGCTTCACTCAATAACAACACATAACTTTTGGTAGCATAATAAACAGCCATATAAGGTCCCGGTTGAAAGGCAGCTGTTGAAGCAACGTTCATGATACGGCCTTTTTTTCTTTGTACCATTTCCCTTACATACAACCAGCTTAAGCGCGTCAGCGCTTTAATGTTAACATCGATCATTGAATTGATCCTGTTCCAGTCCTCATCAGCAAAAGCTCCGAAATCTCCAAAGCCCGCATTGTTTACAAGATAATCAACCTGTATGTTTTGCATAAGCGTGTACGTATGCACTTCGTCAATATGCTTATCATCATTAAGGTCTTTTACCAGTATATGCACTGCCACTTTATACTTTGCCTTAATGGCATCAGCCAGTTCTTTCAGTTTAGCTTCACTTCTTGCCACAAGAATAAGATCATCGCCATGCTTTGCAAATTCAATGGCAAGCTCAAGGCCTATGCCTGAAGAAGCGCCTGTTATTAATGCTGTTGCCATCAGGTGAAATTATTTTCCAAACATATTTTTAAGTGCATCTTTAATACCGTTGCTTTCGCTATTGCCATTGCCACTTAATCCAAAATTGTTCAATAAGGAACTTACATCAAAGCTGGAACCACCGAGATGTGCCAGTATTGAAGAAAGATTGAAGCTGTTATCGTTTGGATCATTTGTTTTATGTACAAATTTTGATAACACAGCCGGAATAACAGATGAAGCAATGCCGCCTGCCTGTGCGTTGGATAATCCAAACTTTTGCATAAGATTTTCAATAACGTTTCCCTGCATATTTTGTGTAAGCGGAGAAGACGCAACATTATTATCGCCATTATGAAAGAGCTGCATTACATCATTTACATTGCCCGACTGAACAGCGTTTTTTAAAGTGTTGCTGATAGAATTAGTCACGGTTTCAACAGCTTCGTTGTTTCTTTCATTAGGAATAGCATTGTTGTTAAGGATAGCGTCGCCGGCGTTTTGCTGAACCAGCGCCATTAAATGGTCAAACATGTTACTGAATTTTAAAGCCTAAAGTTAATCAAAGCTTTGATTGGCCGTTTGTGCAAGTTTCAGCAGGCGATCATATTGTTCAGGAGTAAGGTCGTTATAAAAATAATATACAGGGTCAACAGGAGTGCCGTTTCTGTGCACTTCATAATGGCAATGCGGGCCTGTACTTTTGCCGGTGCTTCCTACATAGCCAATCACTTCACCCCGTTTTACTTTCTCACCAACCCTGGCTTTTACCTTATACATATGGCCGTATAAAGTTTCATAACCAAAGCCATGATCAATAACAACACGGTTGCCATAGCCTCCATCGTTGTAACCGGCATCGGTAACAGTACCGTCAGCAGTGGCATAAATAGGTGTGCCGATGGGTGCCGCAAAATCAAGCCCTGCATGGTATTTAGGCACTTTATATACAGGATCTATACGCCTTCCAAAACCCGAAGCTATGCGCGTAAGGTCTTTATCGCTTACAGGTTGTATGGCAGGAATAGCAGCCAATAATTTTTCTTTGTTCTTCACCATTGCTTCAATGTCTGTGAAGCTTTTTTCCTGGTAAGAAGTGAGTAGCGTTAAACGGTTCAATTGTGAGCTGATGCTTTTCACCAGGTCGTTATTACCCAGCGCTGTAACGATCTTTACTTCATTCGACCGCTCCATATCTTTAAGCCTTGCGCTGTCAGGTATGGGTGATGATTCAAAAATGGAACGGTATACATTGTTATCGCGGTTCAGCAGTTCATCCATCTTCTGCTGAAGCTGGTTAGCCTGTTGCTGTAAAACGGCATAGTTATCTTTCAGGTCTTCATTTTGCTGTTCAAGCATTATAGTTTTGGGAGAATCAATATATTGAAATGCAACAAACACAATTATGCCCGCTGTTACGATGGCGCTTGCGATGAATGCAAATACTTTCAACAGCTTTACACGTAATGGCGTAACAAGCTTTTCGTATCTGAGTGTATGTGTATTAAAGTAATACTTTATTTTTTTCATCTGGCAAAACCTAAACGGGAATTCAAACAATACATAACCATTCTTCTTAAAAGGGGTCAAAGATAATTTTAATCAATTCAAAACAATAAGCAAAAAATTATGAGCATTTATTGCTTAGGAATTCTTTGGAAGATTTTTTCAGCTTTGATGTACAGCATAATTTCATCAAGCATGGAATCTGTAAGATCAGGAAATGAAGTCATTTTTATTCCATATTCTTTATACAACTGATTGTAATAAACATTTCCTGATTTTATTACGCTATCACTATTTCTTATCCACGTATATAAGACATTTTTATCATAAGCGCTGTCAACAATTCTGTCTAAAAACAGTTCATCAGTTTTATTAAGTCCATGACATGGACTGCAATTTTTCTGGAATAAAAGTTTGCCATTCTTGATTTGTGGTGTATTCATTATTTCATCATAAGACATAATATTAGGTGATTTCTCTTCTGATTGATTTTTCATATTCATACCATAATAAATAACATAGATGGCAGCAATTAATAAAACTGCTCTTATAATAGCTTTCTTAATATATTTTGATCGAGAAATCATTCTGTCAAATTTAAAATGAAACCATGTTTAAAATGCGGGATATTATTATCAATTATCTTTGGCGCCTTTCTATAAATAATAAGATATTAAGTGAGCCAGGTTATGACTTCATCAGAGATACGACAAGCCTTTCTTGATTTTTTTAAAAGAAAAGAACACGAAATTGTTCCTTCAGCGCCCATTGTTATAAAAAATGATCCTACACTCATGTTCACGAATGCGGGCATGAACCAGTTCAAAGATTATTTCCTTGGCAATAAACAAGCGCCTTATACGCGCGTTGCGGATACGCAAAAATGTTTGCGTGTAAGCGGCAAGCATAACGACCTTGAGGAAGTAGGTGTTGATACCTATCATCACACTATGTTTGAAATGTTGGGTAACTGGAGTTTTGGTGATTATTTCAAAGCCGAAGCCATTGCATGGAGTTGGGAGCTACTGACTGAAGTATATAAGATCGATAAGGAAAAATTATACGTTACCATTTTTGAAGGTGATGAAAAAGAAGGCTTGCCAAAAGATGATGAGGCATTTAATGAATGGAAAAAATGGATAAGTGAAGACAGGGTCTTACCGGGAAAAAAGAAAGATAATTTTTGGGAAATGGGTGATACCGGTCCGTGCGGGCCTTGTACTGAAATCCATTATGATGGCAGAAGCCAGGAAGAAAGAAAACAGGTTGATGGAAAAACATTGGTGAATAATGACGACCCGCAGGTGATTGAAATATGGAATGTAGTGTTTATACAGTTCAATAGGGCTTGGAGTGGAGCTAAAGGTGGTTCAAAAGAATTTTTATCTGATGCAGAAAAACATTCTGGAGATGAACAATTAAAATGGAAATCGGAAAATCTTTACTTGTATTCTCATTTGGAAAATTTGCCGCAAAAACATGTTGACACAGGAATGGGTTTTGAACGACTCGTGCGTGTATTGCAAAACAAACAAAGCAATTATGATACAGATGTTTTTACCGGAACCATTGCAGCAATAGAAAAGATCACAAATAAAAAATATGATTATAGTGATAGCAAAGAAGCTGTTGCTTTTCGTGTGTTGAGTGATCATATTCGTGCAATCAGTTTTACAATTGCAGATGGACAGTTGCCTTCAAATACAGGCGCAGGTTATGTTATAAGAAGAATTCTGCGCAGGGCTGTCCGTTATTATTATTCTTACCTGGATTACAAGCAGCCTTTGTTATTTCAACTGGTTGATATTACTGCAAAGCAGTTTGAAAATGTTTTTCCTGAACTCAATCAACAAAAAGATTTTGTAACAAAAGTTATAAAGGAAGAAGAAGATGCGTTTTTGAGAACATTGGAAAGTGGCCTTAAATTATTCGAATTTAGGTTAAATGAGTTTATTGCTTTTGAAGGATTTGAACTGCACAAAAAAAATGATCCACGTCAATTGCTTTTTCCAGGTAAAGCAGCCTTTGAACTTTATGATACATATGGATTCCCGTTTGATCTTACAAAATTGATTGCTTCAGAAAAAGGTTTCGCTGTTGATGAAGCAAGTTTCAATGAAGAAATGCAGCAACAAAAACAACGTTCACGTGCAGCAACAGCAATTGATACAGAAGACTGGAATATTGTTGGCGATGATTTTTCACAGAATGAATTTGTAGGTTATGATACACTTGAATTAAAAACAAAAGTTGTTAAGTACAGGAAAGTAAAGTCAAAAGGCAAAGAACAATACCAGATCGTTTTGGAAGCAACACCTTTTTATGCAGAAAGCGGCGGACAGGTTGGAGACACAGGACAATTGACAATTGACAATGGACAATGGACAATTACGGATACTAAAAAAGAGAATAATCTTATTATTCATTTTGCAGATAAACTTCCGGATGATCTAAGTGGTGATGTAATTGCAAAAGTTGATATTGAGAAAAGAAGATCAACTGAAGCACATCACAGTGCAACACATTTGTTACATGCAGCTTTGCGTAAAGTGTTGGGCACACATGTGCAACAAAAAGGTAGTTTGGTAAATGCCGAACATTTGCGTTTTGATTTTTCTCACTTCGCAAAAATGACCGACGAAGAAATTGAGAAAACAGAAGCATTGGTGAATGAAAAGATTCGTGAGAACATTCCTGTTTTTATAAAACAAATGCCAAAAGATGAAGCATTGAAACTCGGTGCAATGGCTTTGTTTGGCGAGAAGTATGGTGACATCGTTCGCGTTGTTGTCATCGATCCAAAATATTCCGTTGAGTTATGTGGTGGTACGCATGTTGGATCAACGGGGGAATTGGGTTTCTTTAAAATAAAATCTGAAGGTGCAGTTGCTGCAGGTGTTCGCAGAATTGAGGCAGTAAGTGGCAAAACTGCTGAAACATTGATACAGCAACAGTTTCAGCAACTGGATGCTGTTCGCGAAGCATTAAAGAATCCGAAAGATATTTTAAAGTCAATTGAGAATTTATCGGCAGAAAATAATGAGCTGAAAAAGCAATTAGAAAGTGTTGAAGCAAAACAATTGCAATCTATAAAAAATGAGTTGCTGCAAAAAGTTCAGAGCATTAATGGCATAAACTTCATTGGTGAAGAAGTTGAAGTAAGCAATGCTGATGCTTTAAAGAAATTGTGTTTTGATCTGAAGCCACAACGTGAAAATTATTTGATAACG
>Ga0206973_1067_pt1 | contig 28037 bp, 17 predicted proteins | sample Alteio_BWOrgHeat_83_FD_152927 | JGI IMG/M metagenome (GOLD analysis project Ga0206973, IMG submission 152927) | Enriched cells from forest soil in Barre Woods Harvard Forest LTER site, Petersham, Massachusetts, United States -... | ecosystem: Environmental > Terrestrial > Soil > Temperate forest >...
ATGGGGACGGCGCTGGCGATTATTTCGCAGGACAATTTGCGGGACCAGATGCAGCCGCCGCCGGTGTTTCTGGAACAGGTGACGATGGATGACAAGGTATTGGCATCGTATGGGAGCGTGATACCGCTGGCGAATGATCTTGACCCGGGGAAGAGCGCGCTGGCGACGGAGATTTCGCCGAGCAATCACGGGCTGCGGTTTGATTTTACCGCGCTCAGTTTTGATGCGCCGACGAATGTGCGTTTTCAGTACCGGCTTGACGGGGTGGATGATCAGTGGATTGACTCGGGTTCTCAGCGCAGCGCGACTTATCCGCACCTCTCGGCGGCTGACTACCGGTTTCTTGTGCGTGCCTGCAATAGCGACGGCGTGTGGAACAATACCGGGGCGGCGCTGGCTTTTACGGTCGTTCCGTACATGTGGCAGACGTGGTGGTTTCGCCTGGCGATGCTGGCGGCGTTTACGGCGATTGTGGCGCTGGCGGCGCGATATGTTTCGTTTCGGCGGCTGCGGATGCGGTTGCATATTCTGGAGCAGCAGACGGCATTGCATAAGGAGCGGGCGCGAATTGCCCGCGACCTGCACGATGACCTGGGGGCGCGGTTGACGAAGATTGTGATGCTGAGCGATTTGACGATTCGCGATTTTAACGGGTCGCATCCGCCGGAGCGGGTGGAGCAGATTTCTTCGACGGCGCGGCTGGTGATGAAGTCGCTGGATGAGACGGTGTGGGCGGTGAATCCGCGCAATGACACGCTGCCGAATTTGATTGATTACATTGGGCAATTTGCCCAGGAATTTTTGTCTTCGGCGGAGATTCGGTGCCGGGTGGATCTGCTGGAGGACTCGGTTGAGCGGCCGGTTTCGGCGGAGGTCCGGCATAATGTTTTGTTGACGGTGAAGGAAGCACTCAATAATGTGGTCCGCCACGCGCATGCGACGGAGGTGTGGCTGCGGGTGAAATGCCTTCCGGCGGCGATTTGTCTTTCCATTGAGGACAATGGGCAGGGCTTTGATCGCGCAGCGGAAGATGCGTTTGCGGATGGACTGCGGAACATGCGGCAGCGGATGGATGAAATTAACGGGCGCTTTGAGATGAAATCGGAACCGGGATCGGGCACGCTGATCAGCATTATTTTTCCGTGGTCGACGAATAATTAAGGCAAGGCGGCTTTGATGCCCATTACACTTTCCATTGTCGAAGATGTGCGGGATACGCGCGAGAATTTGATTGCGATATTCAGCAAGGCGCCGGGGCTGCGGTGCCTGAATGTGTATCCGACGGGTGAGGCGGGGCTTTTGGGGATACCGCAGGATAAGCCGGATGTGGCGTTGATAGATATAAATTTGCCGGGGATGAGCGGGATTGAGTGCGTGGAGAAGCTCATGGCGGTGTTGCCGAACCTGGCCGTGCTGATGGTGACGACTTATGAGGAGCGGGATCTGATTTTTAACTCGCTGCGGGCGGGGGCGAAGGGGTACGTCCTAAAAAGTGTGCCGCCGGCGGAGTTGATCCAGGCGATTGAGCAGATCCATGCGGGCGGGGCGCCGATGTCGATGCAGATTGCGCGGAAGGTGGTGGATTATTTCAGCCAGGCGCAGAAGACGGCGCCGGACGTGGATAAGTTGACCAAAAGGGAGCATGAGGTGCTGACATTGCTGGCGAAGGGGTATTTGTATAAGGAGATTGGGGACCAACTGGAAATCAACCTCAGCACGGTTAGAACGCACTTAAAACACATTTATGAAAAGCTGCAAGTCCAGTCGCGGACTGAAGCTGCGGTTAAGTTTTTGCGTCGGGGGTAGGGCATCCTCTTTTTGGTGGATACGGGGGGACTTCCTTTGACATCGCGAAAATGCGAGCCACAATCCCTCCGGCGGACAATCCCATTTAATCCTTTCTTAGTGTCGCCGCAGCGGTAGTGGTGTTTTGCATTTTCCCCGTTCAGGAGACGAGTTGTGACATATTCCGATAATGGTTCCACCTTCAAGAATGCATCGTTTTTCGCGGGTTTTCGTCGTAAATCGGCGGTGGCTCGGGTGCTGATGGCGGTGTTGCCGGTGGCGCTGATTTCGACTTCGGCGATGGGCGCGAATCTGACGTGGGACAGCGGTGGGACGCATCCGACGGCTCCTGCGGACGGGTCGGGGGCTTGGGACACGACGACGGCGTTCTGGTCGAACGCGGCGACGGATGCCGTGTGGGACAATGTGAGCACGGCGGTGTTTGGGGCGAACAACGGGGCGGCGGGGACGGTGACGATTGATGATCTTTCGGGGACGGTGACGGCGGCGGGGCTTACGTTTAATGCGGCGACATCGGGAAATTATTTGATTGCGGCGTCCGGATTGGACACGCTGACGCTTTCGGGGACGACTCCGATCATCTCGGTGGCTCCAGGCGTTAATCCGACGATCAGTGCGCCGATTGCGGGGTCATTCGGTTCTTATGCGCCGCAAGGCGGGACCGCTCTTGGTTTGATCATCAAAGGGCAGGGCACGCTGACGCTTTCCGGAGTGAACACCTTTGCGGGCAGTACCATCATCGAAAACGGAAACACCACGGCAACAGCGGGTACGACGGTCAATCTTACCGCCGGTTCGCTCGGTAATACCGTCTCGAACATCTACGTGGGCTTTGCGCCGACAGGCAGCGTGACGGATTCGAGCTCACTCACCATGACCGGCACCAGCTCGCTTACCGCGGCGCAGCTTGTGGTTGATTACAATTTTGGCCAGGGGACGATCAGCACGACGACTGGGGCTACGCTTAACGTCAATGGCACGAACACGATCAATGCAAATACGATCACCGTCACAGCCGCGCGAAACAGCGGCAACGCCAAGGGCGGCCTGGGGACGCTGAAACTGGGGAGTGGTGCGACGCTCACGTTGAATGACGCGGTCAATGATGGGGGGAATGTTACGCTGCTGGATATTGCGAATTACTCTTACGAGACTGGCGGGACGACGGGGACGGGTATTGCGGGCGTCGCCGATTTTTCGGCGGGCACGGTGACTGGCAACATCACGACGGTCAACATCGGTACGGGTAAGGCCGGCTCGGGAAATGCGACCGGTGGCGTTGCAAATGGTTCACTTCTATTTGCCAATGGCACGCTGAACATCGGAACGTTGAATATCTCGCGCAAAGGGAGCAATGGTTCCAATGGAACATTGACGCTTTCGGCGGGAGGCACGGGCACGCTCAATGCGGGGACTATTACGTTTGGCGCTGTAGGTAACGGCACTAGCGCTAACGGGGTTAACGGTACCATCAATATCAACGGAGCGAATCTTGTTCTGACCGGCGATATCACCAGCGCTCTTACCAATGGCATTATCAATCTCAGCGGCGGAACGCTGAATATGCAGGGTCATAATATTGGCGTCGGTAGCGCGATCACGCTGAATGCTGCGGCGGGGACGCTTGAGAATGTGGCCACGATCAATGGCGCGGGTGGTTTGACCACGACGGGGACAGGGGCTCAGGTGCTCAACCTGCTGGGAACGAATTCTTACACGGGTAACACGACCATTGGCGCGGGCGGCACGGTTATTGTCGGTACTGCGACCGCGATGGGCACCGGGGCGGGTGGTCTTATTGTGAATGGCGGGACTCTGGACCTGAATGGTTTTAGCCAGTCTGTTGTGGGTCTCAGCGGCACCGGCGGCGTCATCACGAATAATGGAGTGAGTGCTCCGGTTACGCTGACGGCCAACGGCACCAACGGCACCGGCAACTTCGCGGGCGTTATTCAAAACGGCACCAGTTCCGTCGCTCTTTCGCTCACCGGCTCCGGTACGCTTCGCCTCACTTCCGCCTCCAATCAAACCTACACCGGCGCGACCAACATCAACAGCGGCTCGACCCTCACCATCGCCAACATCAACTCCACCACCGCCGTCACTGACAATGGGACACTTGCCGCCAACGGCACGGTTGGCTCCATCGCTCTCGACTCGGGGGCAAGCCTCACTGCGGGGCCGGTCGTTTCTTCCAATACCACGGGCTCCCTCAACGGCACCACCCTCACGGTCGGACCCGGCGGCGCGAGCCTCAACTTCCTTCTCACTTCCGCCGTCGCCTTCGATCACCTTGCCCTTTCCAGCACCGCCACGCTGAACGGTCCTCTCGCGGTCAACGCCACCATCGGCGCTTCGCTCGCTTCGGGTACTTACAACATCCTCAGCGCGTCCGCTCTCACCATCAACGGCAACACGATCACTCCCACCATCACTGTTGGCGGCGGCGGACTCACCCGTGTCTCGGCGAGTCTTCAGGAAACGCTCACGCAAATCCAACTTGTCGTCAACGGCAGCCCCGCCAATCTGACCTGGACCGGAGCCGCAGACACCACGAGTTGGGATGTCGTCACGCACGCCAACTGGACCAGCACCGCTCCCATCGATCCGACTCACTTCTACAATCAGGACTCGGTCACCTTCGACAACTCCTCCTCCAACCTCACCGTCAACCTTGTCGGCACAATCCAACCCGGCGCAGTGAATTTCAACAACAACAATACGCACAATTACATTCTGACCGGCAGCGGCATCTCCGATTCGGGCACCGGGACTAACCTCACCATGAATGGCAATGGCACGGTGACGCTCCAGAACCTCAACACTTACGCCGGTAACACCACCGTGAATTCCGGAACGCTCGTTATCGACACCACCGGGGCAATCGCAGGCAACACTCTCGCCAGCGCCGCCAGTACGGCCGTCACCGTCAACTCCGGCGGGTCCATCACCACGACGACACTCAATGTGAGCGGCGCGCTCAACGTGAATGGTTCGGTAGCGGGCACCACGCTGACGCTTTCAAGCCCGGCGGTTGCCACGGTTTCCGCGACAGGGAACCTGAGTACCGCCACGGTCGCGGTCAACGGCGGCTCTCTCACCATTCAATCCAGCGGCACACTTGCCAGCGGCATTGTGAATGTCGCCAACGGCGCATCGCTTAACGTCAACGCCGGGGCCATCATTTCGGTTCCGCCGTCGCTTACGAATAACGGCAACGTCGTCATCGGCTCCGATCAATCGATCTTCTCGCTCAACGGCACCGACGTCACCGCCACGCTCACACAAACCGGAAACATCTCCATCGCACACACCGGCACCTACGCCGGCATCATCAAAGACGGCACATCCTCCGGCGGCCTCACCCTCACCGGCAACACGCTCACCCTCACCGGCGCCAACCTCTACTCCGGCCCCACCACTGTCACCGCCGGCACCCTGATCATCGATGCCGGGGCAAACACGGGCAGCATCAACCCCGCTTCTCCAGTCTCGGTCACGGGCACCATCGCCATCGCCCGCACCGGCACACAGACCTTCTCCAACACCATCACCGGCGCAGGCGGCGTTCGCCAACTCGGCGGCGGCACACTCACCCTTACCGGCAACAACTCCGGGTTCTCCGGCACAGTTCAGGCGTACAACGGGACGATTGTTCAGAATGATGCAAACTCTTTTGGCACGGGCGGATTGGTGCTTGGCACGCCGGAAGCGGCGGGCGTGGGCACGACCACTCCGACGGGCAATATTAATCTTAACGCCACGGTGACCGCGACAACGGTATCGAGTATTTCGAGCACTTCGGGCAATGTCACGGCGAGCCCGACGCCCAACGTGCTGACGATTCCCGCGGGCGTCACGCTGACCAACTCGGGAGCGACGACGGTTGGTTCCAGCAACTCGACGAGCAACGTGTTCAATACGCTTTCGGCGACGGGCGGCGGCTCCATCGTTCTCAATGGGGCGGTTACGGTTTCGCAGGCGGGATCGATTGCCACGCTCGATCTGTCGGGGCTGAACTCCGCGGCGATTACTACCACGACGGTGAACATCGGCAATGGCGGGGCCGCGGGAGGCAATTTGATTCTCGCCAATACGAGCGCAGGTTTGACGGCGCCGAGCAACTCGATTACCGCGGGCACCCTAAACATGGCAACAACCAGCACGAATAATCCGAGCGTGTCCTCGACACTAACGCTTGGTTCGGGCACCAATAATATCTTTGCGACGGCGATCAATCTTGGAAGCGGGCGCGGATCTGCGAGCATTGGTTTTGCCGCGGGAGCACCTTCGACAGCCTCGGTGAACATTGCTGATCAATCGGGCACTGGCGCTGCGGCAATTATCATGTGCAATGCGAGCACCAACGGGAACCAGGGCGGCACGGGTTCATTCCTCAATCTTGCCGGCTTCAACGCCAACGTTCTGGCCAGCTCGCTCATCATGGCTGAAAACACCGGCAACATTCAGGGTGGCGCTATCGCGGGCGTCACTTTCGACACCGGTAATTTCACCGTGAACGGTGCGGTCACGATGGCGGCGGACACAGGTGGAAGCAGCATCACGGGCGTCACCGCTAATCTCACGATTGGCGGGGCAACACCGAACACGACCGCGACGGGCGTGTTTAACGCCGGTAGCATTATTTTGGGCAGTTTCACCAATACCAATGGGGCGGTTACTGGGTCGGCGATCGCGACGGCTACGCTGACAATCAATGGGGGAACGGTCAATGTGACGAGCGGCATCACGAATAATTCCACCCAGGGCACCACGGTTTCCACGCTCAATCTGAATTCAGGAACGCTCAACATGAACGCCACCGGTATCGGCGGGGCTGGCGCCGTCAACAGCGGCACGGGGCCGATCACGGTTGTGCTGCCCGCGGGTGGGCAAACGGCGACGCTCGCCAACCTGGGTGCGGGCGGCATCAACGGTGTTGGCCTCGATATGAATAATCTCGGCGTGTTGAAAATTGACGGTGCGAGCACGAGCTACACCGGTTCCACGACGATCAACGCGGGCGGAACTATTTCAGTTCTCGCGACCGGCACTCTTCCGGCGACAACGGATGTTGTCGACAATGGCACGCTGATTCTTGCAAACCCGACGCAAGCCATCAATTCGCTTAACAGCACCACGGCGGCAACGCTCACGCTAAACTCGACTGTGCTGACTGTCACCAATGGCGGATCGTTCATCGGTGCGATTCAAAGCGGTGCGACTCCCGGCGGGCTTATCGTTCCGGCGGCCACGACGCTGACGACGGATTCTGTCAAACTCGGTTCGCTGGAAGTGGATGGCAACCACGTCATACGCAGCAATGCTATTCCGTCGGTGAGCAAGATCAACTCGCTTATCATTGCAGGTAGCTACGGCGGTTCCGCTTCGGCTATCAGCACCTGGACCGGATCGCTCGACCTCACCAACAGCAAACTCATCATCGAAGATTCAACTGGTTCCCGGGCCGCTGACATCGCTAAGATCAAAGATGAAGCGCTCGCTTCCAACACCACCGGGCTCGTTGGCATCTTTAGCTCCACCGCTAACGCCGCCAACCTCGCCGCCGGCAAGGTCGTTAAAGTCGTCGCGGTTTCGGACAACGCGGTTCGCATTGCCACTTTCCCCGCTGGCTCCACCAACTTCGGCGGAACCAACAATGTTGATGCAAGCAGCATCCTGGTTGCGGCCGTGTTCAAGGGTGATGCGAACATGGACGGCGTGGTCGATATTCAGGATTTGACCGACGTGGCCAATCACTGGCAGCAGTCGGTCACGGATTGGTCGCAAGGCGATTTCGACGGTTCGAATTTTGTCGACATTCAGGATTTGACCGCGGTTGCCAACAACTGGCAGGCGGGTGTTGGTGCGGGCGGCGGCAGCTCCTTTAGCGACGCCCTCGCTCAAATCGGCGGCTTCAAACCTGCTGCGACTCCGGAACCGGCATCGCTGGCGCTGCTCGGTTTGGGTGGTCTTCTGCTGACGAACCGCCGTCGTCGTGCGTAATCGTTGAACCCTCCTTAACGTAGAAAGGCGGCATTCCTTTGACAGAGTGCCGCCTTTCTCTTTTTTGCGATTTCTCGATTGCTTTTAGTGCGCGATTTCCTGGTTCTCCAGCGTGACGTGATTTTGCTTTGCGTTTTTTCCCTGATGGGTGACTGTTTCGAAGAGGAAGTCCGCTTTCTTGCCGGGCTCGACGGAGGCTTGGAATTCGGGGGTGCGGTAGTCGTGGAGAACGGGGGAGAGGGTGCTGCGGAATGCGATGTCGCCGTCGAAGGAGCGGCGTACTTCGACGTCGATGGGTTTGGCGGAATAGTTGCGAATTCGCTGGGTGAAAAGCTGATGATCATCCCAGCCGACGACGTGCGAATTGACTTCGATTTTAGCGGCGCCATCATCCACACGATTGAAGGCGTCCATGTTGTCGACTTTCATCCAGATGTTGTCGCGGGACGTTTTCAGTTTGACGAGGTCGAAGATGACTTCGGGATCGGGGCCGAGGTTGAGTTCGATTTTGTCGCCGATGGGGACGTACTTGATGGTTTGTGCGGTGAGATAGGAGAGGCCGTCGCGGCCGTTGTCGCGGAAGAGGCGGACGACGCCGTTGGGCAGGGGGGTGGTGCCCAATTTTGAGTCGGTGTTGTTGGTGAGCAAATACATGCGGACGAGTTGTTCGCCGTATTCCTGCGGGCGATAGCGATATTGGATTTTGAAGGGGACGTTTGCGCCGTCGAAAGATCGCATGCGTTTGGACCAGCCGTTGGGGATGGTCTCGGTGCCTTCGATGGAATAGATGAAGTACTCGGAGAGGCCTTCCTTGATGATTTCTTTGGCCTTGAGTTCCTCGCGTGCGCCGCCTCCGCCGCCAAAGCCGCCGGAGCGGTCGTAGAGCATGTCTTTTGCGGCGTTATCGCGGTAGGCGTGTAATTGGGCGTTGTCTAATTTCTGTACCTGGCCCATGGGGATGCTGGCGAGTTGGGCGATTTTTTCGACGAGGTTGATCGTGCCGACGACGAGGCGCACTTCGGCATTTTCGTAATCTTCACCGGAGTTATTGGTGATGCGAACGAAACTCTGAACGTTCATCTGTTTTTCGTCCTTGTCGGCGATCACCGTGTAATCGGCGGCCCAGGTGATGCCGCTGGTGAAATAGGTGATCTCGATTGTTGCTTCGCCGTCGAAATCGCTTTGCACGTTCCAGTACAACATTTGCGGCTTGTCTTGCGGAAAAGTTGTGTCGAGGACTTCGAGCTTGTCGGCGCTGGTCAGGAACTTGAGCTCGACGGAACTTGGATCGATGAGGGTGTTGGCCCAGGAAAATTGCAGCGGGTTCTGGCCTTTTTTGAAGGTTATTTTTCGGGTTTCACGCACGAGGGTGAGGTCTTCGCTGTTGTAGATGGTGAGCTGCACGGTGTCGCGGTTCGGCACGGTTGAGAGGTCCACGTTTCTCGCGAATGCCTGTGTGCAGAGAGCCGTCAGGATCAGCGTGATTAATGCGAGAGTTCTCACGGTTTCACCTCCACGTCTTCGAGCGTCACATGATTTTGCTTTGCATTCCGGCCTTCATGGCTCACGAGCTCATAGAGAAGATCGGCCTTCTTCCCGGGTTCGATCGAATCTGCGAATTGCACGGTCTGGAAATCATGGAGCACGGGTTTGAGCGAGCTGCGAAAGTTGTCATCGCCGGTGAATGAGCGGCGCACTTCGACGTCGATGGGTTTGGGGGAATAGTTGCGGATGCGCTGAGTGAAGAGGTCGTGTTCATCCCAGCCGACGACTTTTGAATTGACCTGGATTTTGGCGGCTCCGTCCTCGACGCGGCGAAAAATGTTGGCGTTGCGAAACTGCATCCAGATGTTATCGCGCGAAGCCTTGAGCTTGATGAGTTCGAAAATGACCTGGGGGTCGGCGCCGAGATTGAGCTCGATTTTATCGCCGATGGGGATGTACTTGATTTCCTGGCTGGCGAGGTAAGAGAGGCCGTCGCGGCCGTTGTCGCGGAAGAGGCGGACGGTTCCGTTGGGCAGGGGCGTGGTTCCCAGTTTTGAATCAGTGTTGTTGGTCAGCAGGTACATGCGCACCAGTTGGTCGCCGTATTCCTGCGGGCGATAGCGGTATTGAATTTTGAGTGCGACGTCATTGCCTTCGAAGGAACGCATGCGTTTGGACCAGCCGTTGGGAATAGTTTCGGTGCCTTCGATGGTGTAAATGAAATATTCGCTGAGGCCTTCCTTGATGATTTTTTTCTCGGTGGCTTCCGATTCCCCGCTAATAGACAGGGTTCCAGCGCTGGTGACGGTTCTGCCATCAAAGGCGAATTTGCCGGCTTCCAGTTTGAACATCTCTTTTTTATCGGCATCGCCCAAACGACTCAAATCATCTATTGATACGTGGGCAAGTTGCGCGATTTTTTCAACGAGGTTGATGGTGCCGACGACGAGACGCACCTGGGCGTTTTCGTATTCCTCGCCGGAGTTGTTGGTGATCCGGACAAAGCCGTTGAGTGCGAGCGTTTTTTCGTCTTTGTCAGCGATGGCGGTGTAGTCGGCGGCCCAGGTGATGCCGCTGGTGAAGTAAGTGATCTCGACGGTTGCTTCGCCGTCGAAATCGCTTTGGACGTTCCAGTACAACATTTGCGGCTTGTCTTGTGGGAATGTTGTGTCCATCACTTCGAGCTTGTCGGCGCTGGTGAGGAATTTGAGTTCGACGGAGGAAGGATCGATGAGCGTGTTGGCCCAGGAAAATTGCAGCGGGTTCTGGCCTTTCTTGAAGGTGACTTTACGGGTCTCGCGAACGAGCGTGATGTCTTCGCTGTTGTAGATGGTGAGTTGCACCGAGTCGCGCTGCGGTACGGTGGAGAGATCCACGTTTCTCGCAAACGCCGGCGCAACCGCGGAGCAGGAGATGACCACCAGGAAAATCAGGTCGATCCATCGTCTCACGGTTTCACCTCGGCGGTTTGGAGAGTCACGTTGTTCTGTTTGGCGTTGCGGCCGTTGTGGATAACGAGTTCAAAGAGCAGGTCCGATTTTTTGCCGGTGTCAACGGTGGCCGTGAATTGCACGGTGCGGTAGTCGTGGAGGATCGGGTTGAGCGAGCTGCGGAAATCGACGTGGCCATCGAAGCTGCGGCGAACTTCGATATCAATGGGCTTGGCAGAATAGTTGCGGACGCGCTGGGTGTAGATTTCGTGCGCGTCCCAGCCGGAGACGGTGGATTCCACTTCGATCTTGCCGACCCCGTCATCCACTTTTTTGAAGACATCGAGTCCGTTTATCTGCATCCAGATATTGTCACGGGAGACGCGGAGTTTGATGAGGTCGAAGATGACTTCGGGATCGGGTCCGAGGTTGAGTTCGATTTTGTCGCCGATGGGGATGTACTTGATGGATTGTGCGGTGAGGTAGGAGAGTCCGTCGTGGCCGTTGTCGCGGAAGACGCGTACGGTGCCATCGGGAAGAGGCGTGGTGCCGAGGCTGGAATCCTTGTCGTTAGTGAGCAGGTACATGCGGACGAGTTGGTCGCCGTATTCTTCGGGGCGATAGCGGTATTGAATTTTAAAAGGGACATCGTGGGCTTCGAGCGAGCGCAAACGCTTGGACCAGCCGTTGGGAATCGTTTCGGTGCCTTCGATGGTGTAGATGAAGTATTCGCTGAGGCCTTCCTTGATGACTTGTTTGGGGGCGGGCGCTTCGGGTGATGATGCGGCGCCCATCGGGGCATCGGTTTCGATGGCCTTGCTCAGCGACCGGTATCTTAATGCGGCTCGTTCTTCATCCTGAAGTTGCGGCACCTGGTTCATCGGGATTTGCGCAAGTTGTGCAATTTTCTCGACGAGGTTGATCGTGCCGACGACGAGGCGGACCTGGGCGTTTTCGTATTCCTCGCCGGAGTTATTGGTGATGCGAACGAAGCCGTCGAGGCCGATTTTGGATTCATCCTTGTTGGCGGTGAGCTGGTAATCGGCGGACCAACTGATGCCGCTCGTGAAATAGGTGATTTCGATCGTGGCTTCGCCGTCGATGTCACTTTGGACGTTCCAGTAGAGCATTTGGGGTTTATCGTGGGGGAAGGTGGTGTCGAGGACTTCGAGCTTGTCGGCGTTAGTGAGGAACTTCATCTGCACGGAGGTGGGATCAATGAGCGTGTTGGCCCAGGAAAATTGCAGCGGGTTCTGCCCTTTCTTAAAGGTGATCTTGCGGGTCTCGCGCACGAGGGTGAGGTCTTCGCTGTTGTAGATGGTGAGCTGGACGGAGTCGCGCGCGGGGACGGTGGAGAGGTCCACGTTTCTGGCGAATCCGAGCGAAGCTGACACGAATAAAGTCAGCGTGAAAATTGCTGCGTAAAATTTCATTGCGGTTTGCTCCGGAAAAACATCAGTGGTCATTGGTAGGGGAGTACTTTTGCATCAATGGTTGTTACCACTCGTTTTTGATAATCAGGTGAAGTTTTTGGGTAATCTTTTCGGCTTTGCCATCTTTGCCGCGGGCGGGGAGGTCGACGTGGAAGAGGAGTTTTTCGAAAGTGCTCTTTTCCTTGTCGGGGCCGCCTTCGAAAGTGGTTTCTTTGCCGAGTTCCCACTGGACATCGCGGTTGGTGTCGCCACGGACTTCGTTGCGGATCGCGCGGACATTTTCGGAGACATCAAGCGTGACAGGTTTGTCCTTAAAATTTTCAATCTCATATTTGACGATCACTTCCTGATCGGAGAGGTTGCCGGCGACGCGGGTGTTGTTGTTGCGCTCGATGGTGCGTTTGACGACGATGTCCTGGGCAACGCCGAGGTAGAGTTTCATTTCATCATCGATCGGGGTGAATTTTCCCCAGTCCTCGCCGAGGAAAGTCGTGGCTTTTTCCGGGCCGTTGCCCTCGATGAAGATGCGGACCTTGCCGAAGGGGAGGGCGGCTGCGCCGAGGTTGTCTGTTTTGTCATTCTTGAGCACGTAATGCATCGGGACGCGGAGTTTGTTTTGCGGCTGATCGATGTAGCCGAACTCCTGAGGGTCGCAGGTGTAAGTTTTTCGCACGGGGACCTGAGCGAACTTTGCCATAAGCATTTCTTTGGTTTCGTTGAGGCCGATGGGGCGCATGAATTCTTTTCCGAACCCTGCCCAAAGGCCGGTGCTGCCGAATTCTTCGTTGGCGAAGTTCTGGAGGCGGAGATATTGGGAGAGGGTGAGGGTGGTTTCGTCATTGGAGGCGACGGCGCGGTAGGCGAAGCTTTTGCCGAGGTTACCGAGGATATAGCTGATGCGGACGCGCGCTGAGCCGGAGTCGCTGGAGCCGACGGACCAGACGAGGGACGCTTCGTTGGGCGGATAGCTGACAGAGAGGACTTTTACGTCGAGATTCTTTTCCCCCACTGGAGCGATGACGCGAAAGACAATGCTTTCCGCATCAATCTGGGTGTTGGCCCAGGAGAAGTCCACCTGGTTCTCGCCTTTCACGAGCGGGACGATTCGCTCTTCCTCGACCAGCGTGGCGTTGGGATTGTCGAGTTGAATCTCGACGCGCTCGCGCACGGGGAGGGTGATGAGTTTGATCCGTGCTTGTGCCGCTTGTGTGCATGCCAGAAGGCCCGCAATGATTCCACATGTTGCCATTCGATTGATACGCATACCCGCGCTCCTCAGGAAAGATTGATTGAGAAACAAACTCGTCACAAGGTTGGACGCACGGGGTTGGCGAGAAGTTCCCGGAATTCCGAGAGCGGTATGGAGCGAATTGAAGCGGCGAACTTATGGCGAACTTATATAGATGCACTGATGGGGGGGCTCCGGAACGGGGATCGCCATCAATTGAGCATCCATTCCCCGAACTGTCGTTACCAGAGGCATTTTTAGGGGCATTTTGGAGCATCGACATTATTTGCAAGAGATTGTTGAATCGATGGTTACGACAGTTAGTCAAAGCCCTGTTGACGGAAAATGAGAAATTATTTTGACAACCGCGATTTATGGGTCACAATAAGTTTGGCGTAAGAGGTTAGCTAATGATCGGGCAGAATTTCCATTATGGAGACCGCTTGCTCGTTGGCTGCAGCAGCTCATTTCAGTTCCATTTCTAATTTGTACGTCGCCTTACGCCTCGGAAGTGAAGTACTCAATCATCAGCCGGCATTGTTTGTACACGAGGAAGTTGTGCGATAAGCCGCGATATAGCTCGATTATTTTCACGCGCAATTGTGCGCGTGTAGTTGCGTGGACACTTCTATTGGGAGATGCGTTGTGAGGAATCAGAAAACAAACGGTGCAGTTACGTCTTCCCGCTTTCGTCGTCGCCATTTGAACCGGGCTACCTGCCTGATGCTGGCGGTTGCGCCGGTGGTCGCTGCGGCGATGCCGGGGATTACCCTGGGGGCGACGGAAACCTGGAACGCCACTGGGGTAAGCAGCAGTTGGCTGAACGCCGCAAACTGGAATACCGCAGTCTCCGCCGGCGACTCCCTGCTATTTTCCACCTCGTCCAACGTCACCTCTAATGACGATTTCGCCGCGGGTACGCGATTTGGCAGCATCACTTTTGATGGTTCTGCGCCTGCGTATTCTCTTACCGGTTCCAATAGCCTTGTCCTCGGCGACAGCGCATTCCCCTACCCCTTCAGCAGCGATCCTAATCTCTATGTCATTGATCTGACCGCGTACAACTCGCTGGTGAACAGTTCCACCAATCTGCAGACGATCTCGATTCCGATTACTCTTTCCACGCTCGATGCAACGCACGCCACCGGCGGTTTCCATATCATCAACGGCGGGACGGGCGGCATCGCGCTGAACGGTTCGTTCACCCGCCCTTTCAGTGCCACCGCTGATTTCCAGGGCACGGTTACCTCGACCACGATCGCCAACAACCCGAGTACCGGCATCATCGGCGGCTGGGCCACCTACACGACGGCCATGCCCGGGGCTGTTGATTTCGCCGCCAAGAACGGCTCCACCATTGGGCCATTTACAGGTTACACGCTGGCATCCACAACCATCGCCAGCGCCGCGAATTCGGTGGTCCAACTCAACGCCACTGCTGCAAGCGTCACGTTGACGGCGGCCGGTATCACCGACATCGATTCGCTCAATTTTATCAACCCCGAACTCCACACCATTACCATGACGGCAGGTCAGCAGCTTCGCATGGGCGTCACGGGCACCATCATGCGTAGCGATAACACGACGGTTACCACCAGCGGCCTGACCATCACCGGCGGAAATATCACCGCCGGCGGTCCGACCACCGGTACCCCGGGCGAACTGATCCTCAACGCCAACGGCAACGCCGCAAGCACCACTTCGGTGGAAAACGTCAACACCATGCTCATCACCTCGCCTATCGTGGACAACGGCGTCGGTGGAAAAGTCTCGATCATCAAAACGGGTCTCTCGTCGGTGCAGTTGAACGGTGCGAACACGTTCACCGGGGACATCTACCTCGACGAAGGCCGACTCCGCGCCGGCAACCTTGGCGCTTTTGGCGCCGCGCAGAATATTTACGTCTCCAACGGCAGCCAATTGTACTGGGGCACGGCGAATATGAATTCGACCGCCAACATCTTCCTGGCCGGATTTGGCGAAGAGGAAAACGCTACCTTTGTCGGCGGAGCTATGCGTCTGGCTTCCGCAAACGTTACTCTGGCGGGCACCATCACGCTTACCGATGACGCGATGATCACTCAACGCGGATCCGGCACCGGCGGCTCATTCATCACCGGCCAAATTACAGGGAGTCACGCCCTTAAACTCGGCGGTGGCGGTTGCGGCACCCTCTTCCTCTCCAATACCAACAACAACTGGACCGGAAACACCCTCATCTACTCCGGAACCACTAAGCTCAACGCGAGCGAGGTCATTCCCAACGGCGCGGGGAAGGGGGACGTTTACTTGAACGGTGATATGGGGGGCGCCAACGTCACGGTCTTCGATCTCAATGGCAAAAATGAAACCATCAATGGCCTGAATACCACGATTCTCACGAGCGTGCCCATTGTCACCAGTAGCGGCGCTGGCAGCGCCACTCTGACTATCGGTGATAACAATGCCTCCGGCAATTATTCGGGCAATATCACCGACAGCGGCGTGGGCAAAACGCTTTCCATCGTAAAAATCGGCACCGGCACCGAGACCTTGAACGCTAACACGAGTTACGTCGGGAACACCACCATCACTGGCGGTACGCTCGCCCTCGCAAACAGCGGAGCTATCACCAACAGCGCTGTGATCACCGTCGGCCCCAGTGGAAAACTCGATGTCTCCGCGCTTAGCCCCTACAACATGTCCCCCACGACCACCCAGGCGCTCGTCAACAACGGCACTGTGGCCGGTGACATCATTGCCAACGCCGGCGCCGTTATCTCCGGCACCAGCCCATATGGTAATGTCACGCTCAACTCCTCCACCGCCAGCGTTCACCCGGGCGCTTCGGCTGCTGATGGCGTCGTCGGCACCACCACTTTTGGAAACCTCACCGTGAATGCAGGTGATGAACGCGTTGATCTTTCCGGCGTCGGCGACAAAATTGTTGTCACCAACACGCTCAACATTGTCGGCGCGTTCACGATCACACCCACCCCGAATCCTGTTGCCGGCACTTACACCATCATCTCCGCCGGCACGATCAACGGTGTTGCCAATATCACAGTCAGCAATTCTGGGCGCACTACTTTCAATCTGGATGAGTCCGTCCCGACACTCGTGAAGCTTATTGTTGCCGGAAATCCCGCCAATCTCCGTTGGGACAACAGTTCCGGCGGCGGCGATGGTTCAAGCTGGGATACCACCAACTTGAACTGGTTCAGCACCGCCGCCTCCAATCCCTTCCAGTATTTTGATGGCGATAATGTCACCTTCAGCGACACCAATAGCAGTCACTATACCGTCAACATCAGCGGCACAGTGAGCCCCGGTTCCGTCGTCGTCAGCAACAGTTTGGGTGATTACGTCATCGGTGGCGGCTCCATCAACGGCACCGCTTCCCTCACCAAATCCGGCTCCCGCGCTCTCACTCTCAATGGTGCCAATGGCTATACGGGCGGCACCATCTTCTCCAACGGCACCCTCAACCTCGGAAATGCCTCCGCTATCGGTACGGGTTCCTTCTCCATCGGCGGCGGCACCACGCTCGACAATACCTCCGGCAGCGCCATCACGTTCACCAGCAATAATCCCCTCAGCATCGGCGGAAGTTTCACCTTCCCCGGTGCCGTTGACACCTCCCATGACCTCAACTTCGGGACCGGAGCCGTGACCCTCACCGGCAGCCCGACAATCACCATCAGCGGCGCCGGCACCACGCTCACCATCGGCGGCGTCATCACAGGCGGCGTCAACAGCATGACCCTTGCCGGCCTTGGCACCCTTGTTCTCAGCAACGGCAACAGCTTCAGCGGCGGCTTGACCGTCAACGGCGGCACCATCCGCGCCAGCAACGCCGGCGCAGCAGGCACAAGCCTCATCACCGTCAATTCCACGGGCAGCTACATCACCACCGGCACTCCCACCAACAACATCGTCCTTGCCGGCGGCACGCTCTATCCCTCCAGCGGCAACACCACCTTCGCTGGAAATGTTACGCTGTCCCCCTCCACTGTTTCGACCTTCATCTCTGGCGATCCTGCTGCCAACACCGTCTCGCTCAACGGCAACGTGACCGGAATTCTCCACGGCAGCGGCACTCTGAACGTTCAGCAAAGCGCCGGGGTTACTACTACCCCTGACGGCAGCCAGGGTTTCCGTGTCGTCGGCACGGTAGCCAGTGATTTCTCCGGCATCATCAATGTCGCCAACAACGCCAAATTCGAGCTCGCCAGCAGTACCGTCGGCTCGTTCCCTGTCGCTGGTACCGGCAAGATCGTCGTTACACCCGGCACCGTCGCACTCGGAAACACGCTTAACGGTTCCTATCTTGAATTTAATATTCGCAATAATTCCGCCGGCAACACCACCTTCGGTAATAACGTCGATTTCGCTCCTGGCGCCGGAACCGTTATTTTCAATGCTCTCGGTACCGCTCCTGTCGGCGCTCTCGTCACAATGGGCAACCTGAAAATTGGCGATCAACAACAACTCGGCATTTATCTCGGCAGTGGCAACACCCACAATCTCGCTTTCACCAGCGTCACCCTTAACGGTGGCCTTGCCACCTTCTCGCCGTTCCTCCCCGGCTTTGGTGCCGCGACGGCCGTCGGATCCGACCTCTCACTCGGCAACATTACTGAACTCGTCGCCGGTTCGGGCATCGCCATGTCCGGCAGCAGAACCCTCTTCCTCACCGGCACCAATACCTTCTCCGGCGGCTTGGCCGTCAACAGCGGTAATGTTGTGCTCTCCAGTCCCACTCCCACCGTTACAAAAACCGGCGGCCTCACCATCGCAGGCACCTACGGCGGTTCCGCTTCCGCAGTCAGCACCTATACCGCCGCGCTCGACCTCACCATCAATAAACTTATCGTCGAGGACACCTCCGGTACCCGCGCTGCCGACATCGCTCAAATCCAAAACGAAGCCCTCACCTCCAACACCAACTCCGGCACCGTGGGTATCTTCAGTTCCACCGCCAACGCCACCAATGTCGCTGCCGGTAAGATCGTGAAGGTGGTCGCCGTCTCCGACAACGCCGTTCGCATCGCCACCTTCCCCGCAGGTTCGACCAATTTTGGTGGCACCAACAATGTCGATGCCCACTCCATCCTCGTTGCCGCCGTCTTCAAAGGCGACGCCAATATGGACGGCGTTGTCGACATCCAAGACTTGACCGATGTCGCCAACCACTGGCAGCAATCTGTCACCGACTGGTCCCAAGGCGATTTCGACGGCTCCGACTTTGTCGACATCCAGGACCTCACCGCCGTCGCCAACAACTGGCAAGCCGGTGTGGGTGCAGGCGGCGGCAGCTCCTTCTCCGACGCCCTCGCCCAAATCGGCGGCTTCAAACCCTCCACAGTTCCAGAACCCGCCTCCCTCGCCCTCCTTGGCCTCGGCGGAGTCCTGGTCACAAGCCGCCGCCGTCATCGTGCATAAAATTTCCCAGTGATCCCTGCCTAAACAGTAAAGGCGGCGTTCCGTGAAATGGAACGCCGCCTTTTTATTTGCCTGTATAGCATTTTGCCGATTCCTGTGGCACTGATCCATATGGCATACCCAAGGGGGGGCTAGGGGGTGTGCGGGGGTCAAACTGGGCATGCTTCGCACCACAAACACGCAAGCCGCTCCCGCCCACCCTCGTTTTTGCATTAATAACCCCGAGAATGTCATCGTCGCGCGCACAACCAACCCCCAAATGACATTCTCGCCCCCCCCTCGGAAAAACCCGCCAAACGGACCCGTGTGCCATACCCCCGCTGCAATTGGCTCACAATTGAGAGTTTTGGTAAACTTCTGCGATTGCCGGCACCAATTAAGCCGATCTGGATTGGCATCCGATTTCTTTTCGCCGATGTAGCTCAATGGCAGAGCAACGGTTTTGTAAACCGTAGGTTGCGGGTTCGACTCCCACCATCGGCTGTTTCTTTTCCCCTCGAAAATTGATAATTTTCCTCAGTATTTACTGAGCTTTCTGCGCCACGGCGAACTTCGGGAAGTTCGCCACGACTCGCCAGAAAAACCTTCGAAGAGACAGAAGTTTTTCCCCGTGGTTTCCCCCCGCGATCACGAATTTTCATTCCTTCCGTCCCAGCGATTCGCGCGTTCGCCACGTCCTTTTCGTCATCGTTTAGAGCACGCACGACTGGCACCGATTCCAATGCAAGCCGCGAATCCGCCATCTTGGGATGTGTGTAGGTGTTCATGGTCAATACCGGCGTACTATGCCGAGCAAGTGTCTGGACCACCTTGACCGGCGCTCCGGACATCGACAACCAGGTGATGAACGAGTGCCGGAAGCTGTGGTAGTCCACTACTTCTCCGCTGGCCGTAGGCGTCGCCAGAAACTCTGATTTACGGCGTTCACGCCGATCCTTGCCGGTGCTGCCGTCCCGAATCCATCTTGCCCGCGCACGTCTCAAATCAGCCCGAAGCATATCGGCCACATCCCACTTGCCGACCGCAAACAAGGGTGTTTTCACAGGCTTGCCAGCAAGAAACCGGCCCAATAATTCGACTGCGGTTACTGGAATCGGTTGCACGTCGTCCCGCCCAGACCTCTTACCACGCTTTGAGTACCCAGCAAGAACCTTGACCACCGGCTCGTCGCCGTCTAAGTCAAAGGATTCGGGAGTCAAACTCCGTACTTCCGCCGAGCGAAATCCCGTGATGCTCGCGAGGCGATAGAACCATGCTCGATCCTCACCGCTCATTTTAAAGGCAGGATCGCTAGTCTCCGTGCGTTCTACGAGCAGTTCATATTCAAGGCGATTCAGCGCCCGCCGCACGTATTGCCGCTCGGCGTGCGAAATCGCTACCCGGACCTTCAAGCCAAATAACGCGTCATCACGGGCCAGACGCTCTTTGACGAGCCACCGGCAAAACTGTTTCACCGCCCGCAGATAATGGGATCGTGTCCGCAGCGCGACCCCTTCCGATTTCATCGCCGCCACGGTCTCGCTGATCGGCCCCGGCTTCAAATCCGAAATCCACTCCAATTTTGCAGCAGCAATGACTTTCCGAACACGCTGTCCTGTCATCGTGGCATAGGCGTCTGACACGCGATCGGTTTTGAGGCTTCGTTCGTAGGTATCAATGTGCTGCGGCAATGCAATGCGTTCCGCGTCCGCGTATCCATCGGCCTTCGGATCAATCAGTCCCGCCCGGCGCAACCGGGCCTGATTTTCGAAATGCGATGCCAGCCTCAAGGCTTCAGTCTTGTCACTCCCTAAATTCTCTTTGTGCCATAGGCCGTCTGCACCCATGAAACTCCCGTACCAATCCGTTGATATTCGGCGGGTCGCATCCGGATGCGACTTGCCACAGCGCTTGCCCGTGTGCCGATTAACCCATTCCTTCCGACGGAACACGCTCGCCATACCCAAACTCCTGCAATCAAGTCACCTTGAGAAGGATGCACGCCGCTCGAATAAACGGCGGATGCACGAGCCTAATTATATCACCGCCTTGGTAAACCATTGATAAATCGCTGTAATTCCGAGACGGCGATTAGAACTCGGCGTCCGAGCTTCACGCCTGCGAGCCGGCGCGTCGCAAGTAGTCGATCAATCCCGCGTGGCGAGATATTGCCCAAGTAGCTTCTCGCGTCGCCCTTCGACAATAGCCGGTCATCGACGACTGTTTTCATGGTTCGCCTCCCGCAGAGACTTAAACCTCTGTTGCAGTCGCTTCAATTTTCGTTCCTCCCAAGCCCACCACAGAAGAAGTGGCGGCAGCACTACGACGGTCAGCGTTCCGTACAAACGCGGGTCATGCTGGCAATCGCTCCATAGTTCCGGGTGTGCTAGATCGTAGAAAAAATGGATGGCTATCCCGACGAGTAGCAACAGCAAGAGAATTCCGCCTCTATCAATCAGAAATGTCTTCATTGAATCCTCGCATTTTCAAAAGTCACTATCGAAAAGTCCGTCATGAACGCGGGCGGGATTAATGATCCCGCCCGCGTTCATGCTTCTTGTCTCGCTATTCTCTGTCCAAGGTCTTGTCATCGCGGCCCGGATCTCCGCGGGACTCTTCGGCTTGCTTCAAACGATCCTGAAGAATCGAACCGCCATCCCGCTCCCAATTTTGAGCTTCGGGAGTGTTGCCCTCAGCCTCTTTCGGAGGTTCATATCCGCCGCGAAGCGGATACATGGGCTGGGCGACGTTTGATTCGGTGAACAAAGCGCCACCCAACTCGCGTCGTCCCCGATCAAGCATGTCTCTTACATATTCATCGCCTATTTTTCCAGCCATAGAAATTCCTTTCTAAAGTGCCATCACCGGCGACCACTGCTCATCGCGCGGAAACGCTCCGCCCGTTGTGTGGCCTCGATCACGGCATCGTGCATCATTTCCGCGCGGCGGCGCTCGTAGGCTTCCGCCAGATTGACGGTGATGAAGAGTGACACCCCCGCCATGACCAGGTAAATGCCCATTGCCGGAACAAGTAGCCAGGTCACGCCTCCGACGAGCACCACGAGCAGAGGCTCCACAAAGCGTTTGACAGTCAATTCGGTCCACCCCGGCACAATGGCCATCAGGAGCGGCCCTCCCGAATAGCGGGTGTGTTCGTATTCCTGTTTGTTGATCCGGCGCCAGATCACCCCTGCCCGTGCATAGAGCCATGTTTTCGCGTAGGCCAGGAGGAATAACACCATCGCCCATGCCCCCGGCATAGGCGTCAACGCGACAAAGAGCAGGATCATTAGGAGTCCCATGGCCGCTTGGCGCCCAATAAAGCGCGAGCCGAACCGGCGATGGAGGAAGACTTCCACGGTGAAAGCCATTCCTTGCGCCAACGAAATAAGCACGTTGATGCCTGCATTGCCATTCCCGCGTCCTTTTCCATACTCATTGGGATCGTTCTGCATTGTGGATACTCCTGATTCGCGCAGCGGGCGCGCACCGCCCACATGAGCGATACGTCACCGCAATGAAATCTAGGGAGGGGGCATCGATTTAAAGCCGCTGGCGGAACGTTGAGTTCAGCCAGGTGCGGCCCGTTGATTGAAAACGCGTGCCGTTCTGAAAGACTATTGCGTCTATGAGGCCGGAATATTTCACGCCACCTGTGCGAAGCGTGGTAAAGACGGAAGGTTGAACCTCATATTCGTAGCTTTCCGTGACGCCAGCGCTGTTTTGGGTGCATTCCGCTGGATCACCCCAGAACCCCACCCCGGCGGCCGGGTTTTCCGAGCTGCTGGTATTGACGAAGAACTGCCGGCAGCGACCGATGAGCCGTGCCGACCATTCGTTGGTGACGGCATCCCCATTGGCATGCAGAATCTTGGTATTAAGGTTGGCAAAAAGGCTGTCGGCTTCAGTGCGGGCTTTTTCATTGCCCCCCAGCGTGGCGTAGAAGTTCGATACGTTTTGGCTGAGCAGCACCGTTGCCACCCGCGCAGAACGGCAGGTTGCCGCAAACTCGAAATCGTATGACGTCAGGAAGTTCTGTGCTTCATCGGCCCATAAGAAGACGGGACGTGGATTCGTTTGCACGTCCCGGCGCTCGATGGAACGCTGAAAGGCGTATTTCCAAAGGACTTGTGCAAATTGCCCGACTTCCCGAAATTCTTTCACTGCAAGGTCGATGAGAATGATTTTTCCTTCTTCCGTCGCCGAAGGGGTCAAATTTGTGGTGGTGCAGAAAAGCTCGCGCAAAATTCCCCGGTTTAATACATCGACCATCGACGTGAATGTTGACACCACGACCGAGCGTGTCTTTTCCGAAAGTGCGGGGAATTCCAAAAGGAAATAGTCGGCGACGATTTCAAAGTCCGCCAGTTGCGCGACTGATTTGGTGGCTTTGTCGGCCTTGGCCAAGCATTGAAAACAAAACGAATTCGTTTTCCATTGCTCGCTTTTCACTTGTTCTAGGCTCGTGGCCGTCGACACGACCATGCGATACAACTCTGGTATCGATACACGCCCTGTCGCAAAGACGAGAAGATCAACTGCGTTGCGTAAAAGCTGGCGAAGAGCCCGGCGCCAATAACCTTCATCTTCTCGCCCTCCGCCCTGTCCCTGGCCGCGTTCGGCTATTTCCAAAACGGTTGAGAAGAGATTGACGATGTTCTCCGTCAGCCCCGCCCCATCACCCTTGTTCTCAAGCTCGGCGTTGAGAAAGTTGTATCTCCACGGTTCCTGTGGCCCAAATATGACGAGATCATTCAGTCGTCCCGCTTCGCGGCAGTACGACTCCCAAACGCGACGCTCATCAGCTTTCGCTGTAAGGACGATGCCGCCAAAGCCGTTTCGTAAACAGGCCAAGGCGAGGGTTCTGCCGCTTCCACTCGATTTACCGCTGCCCGTGGCGCCCAGAATGAGAGTCCCTTCGACGGCATTTCCGATAGTCCAAACATCGTCGTGAGACCATCTCACAAGCGGCAATGAGAGCGGCCAAGGTAGCACAACTGTATCTTTGTCATCAATTCGTTCAGGTTTCTTTGACCCAAAGGGCCAGCGAAATTTTAACATAGTTATCCTCTTGATTTGCGATTTTCAGATCGCGCGACAGTAAGAAGGCACGAGTTCTCAAAGTGCCATACATCTGAATCTACAGAATATTTTTTTTCTGCATGGCCTTACGAACCATCGCCAATCCGCGTGTGCACCGCACCCGTTCGGCGGGAAGATTGCCGTCGAACGCAGTCTCGGGATTGCCAGCAGCTGGAAACTGGCGCCGAATTGCATCGCGATACTTCGGATCAAGATCAGCAATGACCTCACGCGTCTTCGTCAACAATTCCTGCATGATTATCGATTCCCCTGGGTCAAGCTCACGACTTGCACCGTCCAGACCCATGGCCTCTGATTGCTTAATCGTCCGTTGGTAGGCACGCGTGCGCAGGATTTCCCATACATACTTTCGTACGACCCCCTTTACCCATGCCTTCGGCGATCCTTTCCTAGAATCGTACCGATCGATAAATCGCCGAGTGGCCAATTTGATGACTGCGTCAGTCGTTACATCCGATGATAAGCTATTGTCTCCGCGGCCTTGCCGATTATGCCAAGCTACGGATTCTTGGATATTGCCGCAAAGTGCGACAAACACCTTGCCCGATTTCAATTCCTCCCATTGCTCCTTTGTCAGCAGTTGAATCAGCGCCAGCCCTAGCCATACATTATCATTCAGGATTGACTTCACCGAATCGATATCCGACATTGCAAGTACCACCGCTCGTAAGCCGGGCACTGTTCACAGATGGCCCAATCCCGGTCCAACAAATGCTGGACGGAAGCACAGTAGCGAGTGGTAGAGAAGCCTAACGTCGCACATCCGAAGAGAAGCGAAATTAGGAGAAATCTTTGCGCGAATGCAATCTGACGAGCCGGTCTCCCTTTGCGGTTAATTGAATTGCTGATCGTTCGCTGGCACGCCGGATGAGGGAAAGAGGAGGTATTTCCATCGGCTGGCAGTGCTTGGCAACTGTTCTATCAGAAATAATTTCTGTCCGTCTGCCGTCACCGGGCAGTCGTGGCAACACCAGATTTGATGAGATCACTTTATACGTCAGAACCGTGTCGCCCGCTCGTCGGATCAGTTTCAAGATTGCTCTTTGTTCAACAGCGAGTTGCACCCAGATTTGTCGGAGTTCATCATCATCCCACCCTTCTGAACTTTGTTCGTTTGGCGGCGGCGGTGTTCCTGGAGGCTTGCTCAGAACGGCTATAAGTTGCTCCAAAAGTGTAGGAATACGTTGAATAGCAGCGACTGTTTGGGCATCAAAGGTAAGGCTCTTGGTGATTTCGCCGGGCGTCTTCGGGATGTCCAACGCCGCCGCAATTATTTTTTCCGCAAACCAGTCCTGGCGGTCCGGCGTCAGTGTGTCCCAATCCGGAAGTGCGGCTCGGGTCGGCAGCGTCTCATAAACCATCTTGATCGTTGAAATTGTAGGCCATTTCGATGGTCGGTGAAATCGCTTTCCACCCGTGTCTACAGTCCGCGATTGTTGCTTTCCGCTCTGACGAAACTTGGAAAAAAGCCGTGCGACCACTCTGCTCATAAAGTTTGGCGACTTGATCTCGCCAACAGTTGTTGGCATACCTGACAAGAAGGCGTCAATGTCACGGGCGAACTCGCCCGCAGACTGGTATCGATGCTCGGGCTGTTTTGCCATTGCCTTCATTACTATGGCTTCGATTACTCTAGGCCAAGCAGCGCGATCACGGATTTTTTCCCCGCGCAAGTTGGCGCTTTTCAGAACCGCAATCATCTTCTTCAACGGAGTAGGTATGCTCGTGACAATATTGTTCAACACATCATGCGCTGTTCCAATGGCCTCATACGGAAATCGCCCATTGGTCAAAATCTGGTACAGAATTATCCCCAAGGAATAGACATCGGAACGAATGTCAACGTTGCCACCTGAAACTTGTTCGGGGCTCGCCCACGGGAGACTACCGAGGAATTTCTCAGAATCGTCTATCGGTTTCTTGGTCCCTCGGTAAAATTGGCCCGGCGCCATCAATGCGAGCCCAAAATCCTTTATATGAGGTTCGCCTCGCTCATCGATTAGCACATTGCGAGGCTCCAAATCGTGATGAATGATGCCGCGCAAATGTGCTTCATTGACAGCCATACATATTTTGTAGAATATTCGGAGTGTCGACTTAGGATCAGCTTGGTCCCACAGGTAGTTGTCTAATGGCCTTCCGCTAATATGGTCCATAACGATAAACCAAGCACCGTTTGGAGCCATTCCCTCATCTATGACGCTCACAATATTGGGATGGTCTAGTTTCGCTAGAATATGAGCTTCACGACTGAAATGGTCTCGCGAGCGCTTGTCGGCAGGCCATTCACGCATTAATTTCACGGCGACCTTACGGCCCGTGCTTAGTTGAACGGCGCGCCATACGGACGACTCGCCGCTATTACCGAGTGCGCCAGTGATCTTATATGCTGATATACTCGTGCGCAGAAATATCTCTGAGTGTGATTCCGCATGTGGCGATTCTCTATCGGATTTTGGGGGAACGGAGTCCGACGGTGGGATGGATTGTTTTTCAATAGCCATGGCATTTCTCGTCGCGTGCTGGCGCGGAAAACGGTAACTCCGAGCAGTTCGAAAGCCGAACAGGTTTGGTGTGCATGATAGCTGAGGGATTTTAATGATTTTTGGGACGGTGTCATCCGCGACCACGAAAAAATGATGCAGATGTGGAACACCAGCAAATAGCCACCGGAGTTATCGAGGATATCCAGAAGAGGAATGGTATACGAGATCACACTAGTAAAGAATATATTGACATCTAGCCCGAAGTGTGGCTCACTCCATCAGAGTCTAATTCATATCGTTTTGCTCCAAATGTCCAATGCCGATGAAGCTTTGCCGACGAAATTTCCCACGGTCACGGCCAAGGATTTTGTAGATTATGTACGAGGTCAAGCTACATCCGATCAAGACCGCCTCGTACGTGCCGCATTACGTGACGAGAACTCGGAACTGAATGCTTGGCTCAAAGGCATCGAAGCATGGACGAAAGACGCGCTTCCGGTAACATCCGATCCAGCCACCGGTCACAAGGTACGCCAAACCGGAGCGATGGAGAAGTTGAATGCCCTTTGTGAATTTGTGCACCAAAAGCGTGATGCGAAACTTCTTGCCGAAGAAGAATCAACCAAAATTTTCGCCGCTGGTGGACTCGACCGTATTGAACAATTCCCCAGAACTCCTGCCCAAGCAATTGCGGCAATTGGCCGCATGACCGCCATTATCAACGAATCACACCCTGAGTTTGCCTCCGAAATTGCCAAACTAAGCGCCTTGCGTTCGCGCTGAATAGTTTGTTCCCATGCTTCGTGATCCCACGCTACCTGCCGCATAGCGGCAATGTCCAACCGCCAAACTGCCTTTCCTTTCTGCGCTGTCCACTTCGCCCGCACCGGACACCTACGCATCAGTCCTGCACATTGATCATTGCCCACTGGCACGCTATAGCACTTGTGATGATTTCGCTCCCTGTTGTGGGCTTCCTCGGAGATGCTGAGCAGATTATCCATCGACCCGAACCCGCTTTAAGGAATCTACTAGCGTTGATCGAGGGACACCGACGGACCTAGCCGTCCCTGATATCGTCAGGCCCGTTGCCATGAGAGCCTGCGCCGCTTCGACTTTCTCCTGATCCAACTTCCGCGGCCTGCCACCATGCCGCCCGCGCCGTTTGGCGGCCTCCAGTCCTGCGTTCACGCGTTCCCGTATGAGCGAACGCTCGTATTGCGCAAGCGCCCCGAACACGTGAAAAATAAACTCGCCCATCGCGGTCGTGGTGTCAATTGATTCCGTCAGCGAACGAAAACCGATGCCCCTTGTGCGAAGATCAGTGACGATGTTGATCAGGTGGGAAAGCGAGCGGCCTAAACGGTCTAATTTCCAGACAACCAGAATATCCCCGCTCCGCAAGTACTCCACGGCGGCTTTCAGACCAGGGCGGTCATCCCGCGCGTCCGAAGCACGGTCCTCATGAATGTTGCGGTCATCCACTCCGGCACTTCGCAATGCGTCGCGTTGCAGGTCGGTATTTTGACGATCATCCGACGTTGATACCCTTACATAGCCCACCAGCATTTCACGAAAATCCTTTCTCCATGAGGTTTTCGTGATAGAATCGCATTGTAATCAATCCGTCAATGTATTTCGTGAAAAATAACAAAGT
>Ga0206973_1069_pt1 | contig 27757 bp, 25 predicted proteins | sample Alteio_BWOrgHeat_83_FD_152927 | JGI IMG/M metagenome (GOLD analysis project Ga0206973, IMG submission 152927) | Enriched cells from forest soil in Barre Woods Harvard Forest LTER site, Petersham, Massachusetts, United States -... | ecosystem: Environmental > Terrestrial > Soil > Temperate forest >...
CTGCGATGCTGTTACACCTAACATCTTAGCCAAAAAATTCTATTTTTTGGCTAAGGATAGGGGTATTTTTGAAAGTTAGTGTCCCAATTACAGCCTGACATTTAGATGACTTCTGTTATTTAGTATGATATAGTAAGCTATTCATCTAATAACACGAAAGTTAAGAGGCTATGCACGATGTTTAAATATTTATATGGATTCTACACTACTGTAATCAATTGGTTAAGTGTACAAGCACACAATTTATTATTGGGTAAAGCTGCAGAACCTAAAGCTGCAGAACCTAAAGCTGCAGAACCTAAAGCTGCAGAACCTAAAGCTGCAGAACCTAAAGCTGCAGAACCTAAAGCTGCAGAACCTAAAGCTGCAGAATCTAAAGCTGCAGAACCTAAAGCTGCAAAAGTACTGTATAAGGAAATGAGTTTAGAGGACCAAAGAATATTTGATGCCTACACAGAAGGAGAGAAACTATTAAATACTTATTTGGATCGTAAAGATCAATTCCTAAAAGTCTGGAAACAAGGAGTTTCAAATATATTTAGCGGTTTAAATGACAATAGAAACAAAGAAAGACCGGAATTCCTTAAAAATTTAATAAATTGCTTTACATATTGCGCCATAGTACTGCATGATCGTTTAGATTCTTATAATAAAAATGGTTTTTTAACTAAATGGGGCAAAAACAAACCAACTGCAGCTGACAAATCTAGAGCACGTGATACAATTCAGAATATTGTTAGTGATTTGGAGGAAAGTTATAAAATATTACGTATGGAGTCCTTTGAAAAACTACTAAAAACACCGTTAACAACTCTAATTGAGAAAGAATTAACAAACAAATTTAAGAGTTTTTGCTGCCCTGTTACAAATAAATTAATTTTTATTCCTATATATATGTCGTATGGAGAGTACGATAGCGTAGTAAATCGTGAGTTTGATACACATTATTATAGAAAAGACACACATGCTGTCGATCTTATGGCATTTGTTCAATCAACCTTAGAATTATTAGAATTAAGAGAATGGAATTTCCCTAAAACAAATCAATCATTTTTCATTACAGAGGAAATCCTTCCTGTGTATTACATGTTTTTCGGTTCAGAAAAACGCTTAAATTTTAACTCAATATTAATAAAAGAAATCAAGGATACATTGACTACGGGAAATACAGGTGCTAAAGCTAAACCAATATTACCAATGAATTCAGCTTTAAATAATAACAGTAAACATGAATCAGCTACAGAAAAAATTAGTGCTCATTTGCGAGATCATATCCTTTCATAAATAACCGGGACAAGTGGCTATGATGGTGTAACTGCTAACCAGTTATGCACAATATAAAGTTGACATTAAACTAACTTAAATAACCGCTACAGCTGCATATACAGTTTTTTGTGTTATAATTACCCCTTAGTTATTTACCAAGGGACCGGATTTAATGGCGTTGATATCTGAAATTATTGCTAAAGAGCTGCAAGTAGCTACGCAGCAAGTTGAGGCTGCAGTTAAGTTATTGGATAGTGGTGACACTGTGCCATTTATTTCGCGTTACCGCAAAGAAATAACTCAAGGTCTAGATGACACTCAGTTAAGAACCTTAGAGGAACGTTTGCATTATTTGCGTGAACTCGCAGAACGCCGTACGGCTATCCTAAGTGAAATAGAATCGCAAGGTAAATTAACACCAGAATTGCAAGCCGCGATACAAGCTGCCGACAATAAAGCGCGTCTTGAAGATCTATATAAACCATATAAACCTAAACGCCGCACCCGCGGTCAAATAGCTATCGAAGCAGGCTTACAGCCGTTAGCAGATCAATTATATGCCGATCCTACTTTAGTTCCTGAAACGTTAGCTCTAGAATTTATTAATGCTGAGCACAATATAACTGACACTAAAGCCGCACTAGAGGGGGCGCGTTATATTCTAATGGAACGTTTTGCTGATGATGCAAATCTAATTGGCGTATTGCGTGAACTGTATTGGCAGCATGGTGTTCTAACTAGTCAAGTTAAAACTGGCAAAGAACAAGAAGGCCAAAAATTTACAGATTATTTTGCATTTGCCGAGAAAGTTAATATTGTGCCATCGCATCGTGCTTTGGCTGTACTGCGAGGCCGTAATGAAGGGTTCCTGCAGATTACACTAGAAGCAGACTATCCGTTCGAAACTGATGTTGCAACACATTTTGCAATTAGCAGTGCTGGCCGCCCTGCAGATGCATGGCTCTTAGAAGTAGTTAAATGGACCTGGCAAATAAAATTAAAGATCCAACTTGAAGTCGAATTAATTACACGGATGCGTGAATTAGCCGAGCAACAAGCAATTGCAGTATTTGCGGCGAACTTGCGTGATTTATTAATGATGGCGCCAGCTGGCATGAAGACTACCATGGGCCTAGATCCAGGTTTTAGGACTGGAGTAAAGGTTATTGTTGTCGATGGCACTGGTAAGTTTTTACAATATGCTACCATATTTCCACATGCACCGCAGAATCAATGGGCGGCAGCGTTACAAACATTGGCGCAAATTTGTAAAACATGTAATGTAGAATTAGTTAGTATTGGTAATGGCACAGCATCACGTGAGACCGATCAATTAGTTGCTGAATTAATGACGCAACAGCCGGAATTGCGTTTAACAAAAATAGTAGTATCAGAAGCTGGCGCATCAGTATATTCTGCTTCTGCCTTAGCCGCTGAAGAATTTCCTGATCTTGATGTTACGTTTAGAGGTGCAGTATCAATAGCACGTCGTTTACAAGATCCATTGGCAGAGTTAGTGAAAATTGAACCTAAATCTATAGGCGTTGGTCAATATCAACATGATGTTAATCAAACACAATTAGGGCGCAGCCTTGAGGCCGTTGTGGAGGATTGCGTTAATAACGTTGGGGTGGATGTTAATACTGCCTCAACAGCACTGTTATCGCGTGTGGCTGGTTTAAACCAACAGCTGGCTGGCAATATCGTAAGCTACCGCAATCAGCATGGCATATTTTCTAATCGTGACGTTTTAAAACAAGTCTCGCGTTTAGGACCTAAAGCTTTTGAACAAGCAGCAGGATTCTTGCGTATTATGGGCGGTGAAAATCCGCTTGATAGCTCCGCGGTACACCCCGAGAGTTATTCAGTTGTTAGCAAGATACTAGTACAAACCAATAAATCGATTCGCGAGATAATTGCGAACAAAGAAGTCCTGACTAAATTAGAGCCTAAAGCTTTTGTAGACGACAAATTTGGTCTACCAACAGTAGTCGATATTATTAAAGAACTTGAAAAGCCTGGTCGTGATCCACGCCCGGAATTTAAAACCGCGCAATTTCAAGCCGGGGTCAACACTCTAAAAGATTTAAAACCAGACATGATTTTAGAGGGGGTGGTTACTAATGTTGCTAATTTTGGTGCGTTTGTGGATATTGGTGTGCACCAAGATGGCTTAGTGCATATTTCTGCTTTGGCTAATAAGTTTGTAAAAGATCCACGTGATGTAGTTAAGACCGGGGAAATTGTTAAGGTAAAAGTTTTAGAAGTAGATTTAGCGCGCAAGCGCATTAGTCTGAGCATGCGTTTAACCGATGCAGCTCCAGCTCCGGCCCTTACGACTACTGCCGCTAACCAAACTACCGCTACGGCGCAGTCTAAATCTAAGACTACTAATCAGAACAAGCCTAGTAACTCCGGCAAAAACTCTACATTCGGCGACGTACTGCTTATGGCTATGAAAAACCAGGCTAAAACAGAAGAAACCATTGATTGAACGTGTTACAATATGCATTAATTTTGTTTGATGATAAACTAGGTTAAAGTGCATGTCGAAGATCGTTCATCGCCATCTAGCCGCTAATGGCGTGAAGGCGTTGCCTAATATTAAGAATATAATTGCCATCGCCTCCGGCAAAGGCGGCGTCGGCAAATCTACCGTATCTGTTAATCTAGCGCTTGCTTTACAAGCCCAAGGAGCCCAAGTTGGCTTATTGGATGCAGATATCTATGGCCCGAGCCAGCCCCACATGCTGGGGATACATGGTAAGCCTATAATCCGCGAAGATCAAAAAATTGAGCCAGTTAAAGTACATGGATTGCAAACCATGTCTATAGGCTATTTGATTGATGCCAACACGCCGGCTGTATGGCGTGGCCCTATGGTTAGTGGTGCATTGCAACAGATGCTAAATAATACGTGCTGGCAAGACTTAGACTATTTAATTATAGATTTACCACCAGGTACAGGCGATATTCAATTAACACTAGCGCAAAAAGTTCCAGTTTGTGGATCAGTAGTAGTGACTACGCCACAGGACGTGGCTTTACTAGATGTTACTAAAGCAATCGGTATGTTTACGCGTGTGCAAGTACCTATTCTTGGTATCGTAGAAAATATGAGTACGCATGTGTGTAGTAATTGTGGGCACCATGATCTTATATTTGGTAGCGGTGGCGCACTGTCATTATCACAGCAATATGCAATACCTTTATTAGGATCATTACCGTTGCAACGTAATATTTGTGAACTTGCTGACATTGGTCGTCCTATAGTAGCCGCGGATCCGCAAGATCCAGCTTCAAAAATCTTCTTTGATATCGCGCAACTGGTTAGTCAACAAGTAGCTAAACTGCAACGTGATTACAGTATCCCGATGGCGAGGGTAGTCATTGAAGAAGCATAATATATTTCCAGACTGCTATCGAATCTTCTTTTTTGGTTTTTCCAGCGGTGTACCATTTTTACTGATTTTATCAACTTTAAGTGTTTGGTTAGCGGAAGCCGGGATTAGTAAAACTATGATCGGTTTGTTAGCTTGGGTGTCGGTGCCGTATACGATTAAGTTTATATGGGGCGCAATGTTAGATCGTGTCAGCATCCCATGGTTTACGAAATTATTTGGTTTAAGGCGCAGTTGGATTTTATGCTCGCAAGTTTGTGTCTGGCTCGCATTAGTAGGTTTAGGAAGTACCGATCCATTGCAGAATATTTGGGTTACGGCATTTTTTGCATTGTTAGTAGGGTTTGCTTCGGCAATACAAGATATTGCGGTTGAGGCATATAGGATCGAGATTTTGCCGCGACACAAAATCGGTGTGGGTGCTAGCATTTCCGTATTGGGTTATAGGGTTGGAATGCTATGCTCAGGCGCTGGTACGATTTTTTTAGCAACTTATTTTAATAGTTGGCAGATAGCTTACCATTGCATTGCCGCATGTATGTCTATAGGTATCATAACTACATTATTTAGCTATGAACCTACAATAAAACGTACGCCTTTAAAATTGGTGGTATGGAAGGTTGTTAAAGTATTAATTCATCGCTTAGATTGGCAAATAATATTTCCGTTTATTCTCAGTTATAAAATCGCTGATACCGTATTAAATGTTATGAGCATGCCGTTCTTGGTAGAAATCGGTTTTAATAATCTTGAGATTGCCTATGTTGCTAAAACCTTCGGTATTACTGCCATGATTTTAGGCGGTTTATTTGGTGGTATTTTAGCGCTGCGTGTTTCGGTACGTCAAAATCTATTTATATGTGTGATATTGCAGTTTGTGGCTAGTGCATTATTTATTGTACAAGCATGGCTGGGGCACGATTTGTCGTTCCTATTTATCTCGATGGGCGTAGAAAATTTTGCTTGTGGTCTTAGCCAGGTAGCCTTGGTGTCATACTTATCGCACTTATGCACTCAACGTAGCACCGCGATGCACTATGCAATTTTATCATCTTTTGCTTCTTTCGTGCGCGTTAGCCTCTCGACCTTGGCGGGCTGGCTAGCCGATCATTTTGCTTGGCCACAATTTTATGCTATCGTGTGCGTAAGTTGTTTGCCGAGTTTATTATTGCTTATTTTATGTGCGCGCCACTTTGCACGCATCGATAACCAACAAGAAGTAAATCTTCCACAATTAACCACAGGAGAAATTCTCGATGGCAATTAAATCTGATCGCTGGATCACCAGAATGTCGGAACAGCATAATATGATTACTCCATTTGTTGGTCGACAAGTAAAAAACCAGGCGAATGCTGGGGTTATTTCATATGGCGTATCTAGTTATGGCTATGATGTGCGTTGTGCTAACGAATTCAAAATTTTTACTAATATTAATACGACCATTGTTGATCCTAAAAATTTTGATCCCAATAATTTTGTAGATATAGTATCGGATGTATGTATTATTCCACCAAATTCATTTGCATTGGCGCGCACTATAGAATATTTTAAAATTCCACGTAACGTACTAACTATATGTTTAGGTAAGTCTACTTATGCGCGCTGCGGTATTATCGTAAATGTCACGCCGTTAGAGCCGGAATGGGAAGGGCATGTGACCCTAGAATTTTCAAATACTACACCGCTACCAGCAAAAATATATGCGAATGAAGGCGTAGCACAAATGCTGTTCTTTGAGGCGGATGAAATTTGCGAAACCTCATATAGAGATCGTCAAGGTAAATACCAAGGGCAGCTTGGTGTTACGCTACCCGTGGTTTAATTTTTTTAGCTTGGTGGCATTAGCGACTGCTGTTTATTTTGGGTTTTAGTATGTAACTGATTTGCTTTGTTTTCTTCCATTGCAGTCTTATTATTCTTGCGCCAACAGCAAGAAAAATATTTTGAAAATGGCAATTCTTGTGGGGGTGTTATCGATCGCGCTAATAGCTGTTGGTCTACTAATTCCCGTACAGTTAAGTCTAGTGGATCTAATACAGGTAGATCTACGGGTTGTCCTATTGGTTGCATTGTTACTGGTTCTGGGGGTAGAGGTGGAGTTGGCGCTTCAATTTTAATAAAGTCATCATACTCTCGTTCAGTTTCTTGGATCGGCATACTTGATCTCCTGATAATTACTTCCTAATCTTTATAATTACACATATGCTGAATATGTCAATAAAAAAGGGTGGAAAGAACATTTCCACCCACAAGGGCCAACAACTGTTAAACCGGCGACGTTACTAGCTATCTTCCCAGCTAAGAGCGCCGCCAGTTTGATATTCCGTAACACGAGTTTCAAAGAAGTTTTTCTCTTTCTTTAAATCTAACATTTCACTCATCCATGGGAATGGATTTGTAGCACCAGGATATTGTTCACCTAAACCAATTTGTGTTAAACGGCGATTAGCAATGAATTCCATGTACTCCCTAAAGCTGGCTGCATTTAATCCTAAGATACCGCGTGGCATAGTATCTACGGCGTATTGGTACTCTAGATCTACGCCATCTCTAATTAATTGAATAATTTCCTGTTGGAATGGCTTAGTCCATAGATCCGGATTTTCAAGTTTGATCTGATTAATTACATCTATACCAAAGTTCAAATGCATCGATTCGTCGCGCATGATATATTGGAACTGTTCCGCAGTACCAACCATCTTGTTACGGCGCCCCATAGAGAGGATCTGGGTAAAGCCAACGTAAAAGAATATGCCCTCAAATACCACGTAATATGCAATTAAATCACGTAAGAGTCGTTGATCAGTTTCTGGGGTTCCGGTATGGAAATGTGGATCGCTTAAGCTTTGTGTAAATGGTAAGGCCCACTCAGCTTTTTTAGCTACAGATGGAATTTCTCTATACATATTGAACACACGACCTTCGTCCATCGCTAAGCTTTCAATAACATATTGATAAGCGTGAGTGTGTAATGCTTCTTCAAATGCTTGTCTTAGTAGGTATTGGCGACATTCAGGATTAGTAATATGGCGGTACACAGATAATACTAGGTTATTAGCTACTAATGAATCGGCAGTAGAGAAAAACCCTAAGTTACGCTCAATAATCATGCGCTCGTCTTCAGTTAAGCCATCTTTACTCTTCCATAATGCCACATCGGCAGCCATATTTATTTCATTGGGCATCCAATGGTTGGCGCAAGCATTAAGATACTTATCCCATGCCCAATCGTACTTAAAAGGCACCAATTGGTTTAAATCGGCGCGACAATTAATAATTCTTTTATCGTCAACACGAATTCTTGCCGCACCCATTTCTGGCATTTCTAATCCGGTCGCACCAACAAGAACTGGTGTGGTTGTTGTTTGTATCATTGACATAGTCTAAACCCTCTTTATTATTGGCATGATTCGCAGTCTGGATTATCAATGGAGCAGATATTTGCTACCATTGGTTCCACGCTAGATTTTACAGCATTCAAAGCACTGGTATGTACCGTTGATTTTTCGGCATCGGTCGCACCTAAACTACGCAAGTAATAGGTGGTCTTGAGGCCCCGTAACCAAGCTGAGCGATATAACGCGTCTAGCTTCTTTCCTGATGGCTGCGCAATATATAAGTTTAATGACTGCGCTTGATCAATCCATTTTTGACGACGTGAGGCAGCGTCAATTAACCACTGCGCATCAATTTCAAAAGCCGTGGCGTATTTACTCTTTAAATTGGCTGGAATACGATCAATATTTTTAACGCTGCCGTTAAAGTATTTAAGATCGTTAATCATCACTGCATCCCATAGATCTAACGCTTTTAAATCTGCTACTAGATAATTATTTACTATTGTAAATTCGCCGGAGAGATTCGATTTTACATACAGATTTTGGTATGTCGGTTCGATCGATTGCGACACTCCACAAATATTAGAAATCGTTGCAGTAGGTGCAATTGCCATTACATTGGAATTACGCATGCCAACAGTACAAACTCTGGTGCGTAATGCCTGCCAATCAAGCGTTTGGCTGCGATCTTGATCTAAGTATAAACCGCGAGTTTCCTGCACGTTACCAATAGAGTCTATAGGCAATATACCTTTGCTCCATAATGAGCCCTCAAATGTTTCATAAGTCCCACGCTCTGCGGCTAAATTAGTTGAAGCTAGGATTGCATAGTAACTTATTTGCTCCATAGCGCGATCTGCAAATTCTACTGCAGCGTCTGATTCATAGCTAATGTCTAGCATATATAAAGCATCTTGAAAGCCCATTATGCCCATGCCAATCGGGCGATGTAACATATTGGAACGACGTGCTTGAATTACTGAATAATAGTTAATATCAATAACGTTATCTAACATGCGAATTGCTGTGTTTACAGTATTTTGCAATTTAACAATATCTAATTTACCGTCTTTAATATGTTGCGGTAAATTAATACTGCCTAGATTACATACGGCTATTTCATCTACTGATGTATTCAAAGTGATTTCAGTACACAAATTAGAGCTATGCACTACGCCAACATGTTGTTGTGGTGAGCGTAAGTTGCATACATCTTTAAAGGTGATCCATGGATGGCCAGTTTCAAACAACATACCAAGCATTTTGCGCCAGAGATTAATTGCAGGAATTTTCTTGAAATTATTAATTTCACCATTGTCGGCTTTTGCTTCATAAGCAATATAAGCTTGTTCAAAGCTACTGCCGTATAAGTCATGTAGATCTGGTACTTCATCTGGCGAGAATAAGGTCCAGCCTTTATTTTCAATCACCCGCTTCATAAATAAATCTGGCACCCAATTTGCGGTGTTCATATCATGGGTACGGCGTCGATCATCCCCAGTGTTTTTACGTAGCTCTACGAATTCTTCTATATCTAAATGCCAAGTTTCTAAGTATGCACAAACTGCGCCTTTGCGCTTGCCACCCTGGTTAACCGCAACAGCAGTATCATTGGCTACTTTCAAGAATGGGATTACGCCTTGTGACTTACCATTAGTGCCTTTGATTTGCGCATGGATCGCTCTGATTGGTGTCCAGTCATTGCCTATGCCGCCAGCAAACTTTTGTAATAGCGCGTTATCGCGAATACCATTATAGATTCCGCTTAAATCATCAGGAATAGTGCTTAAAAAACAACTGGAAAGTTGTGATTTAATGGTTCCAGAATTAAATAGTGTCGGGGTAGAACTCATGAAATTAAAGGTAGACAATACATTATAGAATTCTATAGCGCGGGCGTTCTTGTCTTTTTCTTGTAGTGCTAAACCCATGGCGACGCGCATAAAGAAAGTCTGTGGTAATTCATATCGCGCATCACATTCATGCAAGAAATAACGATCATATAGAGTTTGTAGCCCTAGATATGTAAAGTTAAAGTCGCGTGATGCCTCAATTGCCGCACCTAGCTTTTCCAAGTCAAAAGTCAGTAACTTTGTATCTAAACGATTTACCTTTATGCCATATTCGATGCCAGTTTTAAGAATTTTAGCATAGCACGCGGTTAATTCTTGTTGCGTATTAATGGTAGGTAAACCCAGTGTTTTAGTTACTTCAATACGCGCGTCGTTTAGTAGTAATCTAGCAGCTACTAAACTGTAATTTGGCTCGGTTTCAATTAAAGTACGTGCGGTCATAATCAATGCTTTACGTACATCAAGAATATTAACCCCATCGAATAGATTCTTCAGCGTATCTTTAATGATTGGCTCAGACTGAACATTTGTTAGGCCCACGCATGCTTCATTTACTATTACTTCAATACGCTGCAAGTCTAAGGGAACTTTTTCGCCATTTTCAAGCGTTACATTTATTACGTTAGTGCCATGTAGTGCGTTTAGGCTAGCTAATTTTGCCTCGCGAGCCTTACGGTGTTCTTCGCGATATAGTACATATGAACGTGCGACACGGTGTTCGCCAGCACGCATCAATACTAATTCTACTTGGTCTTGAATGTCTTCTATATGCACTGTGCCGCCGGTGCTTAAGCAGCGTGCTAAAGAATCACATACTGAAACAGTTAACTTTTCTACTAATTCGTGAACGCGACTGGAAACAGCTGCTTGGCCGCCTTCTTCGTCTAAGAATGCTTTAGTCAGCGCAATGGAAATCTTGCTGCGGTTAAATGCTATAGAGGTGCCGTTGCGACGGATTACTTTTAGTTTATCTACCGCGGCGGTTGAGCTAGACGTAGAGTGTATTACGTCTTGGGTTGTTGCCTCAATGCTCATTTTTCTCTCTCTCCTGGTAATACAAGGTTAGTCAAATATACTGTACATAATAACAGTAGTAATGGAATTCGTCAAATTTGGTTTAAAGCCAGAGAGCCCAATATGTTGTGTCTCTGTAGAACCCATATACAAGATAATGCGGTTTTGTGACTCTAGCAAGTGAATAACCTGTGGACAAGTTGTGATTTATTTGTGAACAAAACGCTGGCTGGCACGTCTCGCAAGGGCTAGCAAAAATTTTGTGTGTTGTGATAAAAATATTTTTTTATTAAACAAAAAGCCCTAGCGGGTTACCTCTAGGGCCTTTTTAATTAGTAGTTACTTAAACTGTTTCTAACCAGTTTACTAAGTAATCTGCTTGTTGATTGGTATAACTAGCATTTTTGAAGGTCAGCGTTAATAAGCTGATGCCTTGCAAGCTAGAAACAAGGATCATAGCTAATTGCATAGCTTTGTCACCTTTGCCTAGACTAGCAAATTGTTTTTCACACCAGTTCATGATTTCTTGCATTAGATCAGCAGCTGCTTCAGCTATCTGCCCGCCTTGTTTGCCTAGTTCTTGACATAGGCTTCCAAGAGCATCGCCAAAATTAGCGGTTTCTTCACTATGTGTCGCTGTTTGGCGAACCAAAGATTGTAAACGCTCTTTAGTGTTGGCAATAGTATTTAACTCTTCAAATTGCTGTTGAATTAGCTTACGACGATAATCAATGACCGCTAATACAATAGACTCTTTAGATTTAAAGTAGTAATACACGTTCCCAAGTGGTACATCAGCTAATTGAGCTATGTTTGCTAGAGTAGTAGTACTCACGCCTTGTTCGTGGAACAGTTTGTCTGCAGCAGTAACTAGACGACTGCGTTTGTCGTTACGTCGCGCCATGGATTTAACCCCTTTGTGTTTATAGATAAATTTTATTCTTTATAAAAGCTCAATTAATGTGTTTAACCAACTTTATTGGGTCATTATACACTTGATACGATATAGTTCAACACCTAAATGAATGAAGTGAGCTAAATGGCGATTAGCGGCGTTTTTTGAGTGCTGAACGGTTGCGCAATGCTATACACTCTGAATTTTTCTAGAAATTTTAGCGTTAGATCCTGGGCTTTGTGCTGCTAGCCGCCGTTGGAAATATTGATTCAGTTACTTCTTGGCGTAGCAATTGCTGGATATTCGTTAGATTCATATAGCGGCCTTTAGGATCTTTTGGTCTATATTCATTATTAATAATCTTGGTTCCGGAAATTGAAATTTTATCTTTGAATAGTTCTGCTCGTGCGGACCATAAATTCCATGCGTCTTGAGCTTTTTGCTGTTCAGTAGGATCGGTGATGGCCTGTATCTGATCCTGTATCATTTGAAATTGCGAATTAATGCAGCTTTGTGGAATACGCAGGTTAAATTCACCTATTGCTAACTGTAATAAACGGATATTTTCATAAATATTGGTGCCGAAGGTTGGCATGAATGTATTAGAGTTATTTTGTTGTGCATGACATGCTGCCATCATCACTAAATGTTTAAGTGCATCATCACGATCTTCAGGAGCTACATTGGAGTTAATTTTTAGGGTTACCAGTTTTTTCTCTTTATCGACGTGGCCTTCTACTAGGATCGTATTGTCAGATGTTCGAACAACTTTAATGTCTTTGTCTTGTATGTCGATGTTAATGTCTTTGAAAAATTGAGAGTTGTTTATAACTGCGAGCATTTCCGCACGTAATTGTGTGCCAAGTCCAAAGGTATTAAAACGCTGCAATATATCCGCATCGCCTAAACTTAGTATGTTATCTACAATACCACTCTCACCGCGTGAATATTGTGGTAATAATACCTGGTACAATGCGCCAGTAATTCCTGGGCACGCATCATCTAGTTCTCTCATAAGGCCTCTATCATGCATTCTTGGAGTCTCAAGTATTTGTACAACCTTTTTTATTTGAGCGTCATCGAAATTTTTAAATACAGCGAATTCGCTCGCAAACTTCTGATACATCGGTGCAAATGCTGATAATGTATCAGAAGTCATCAATTCGCGATTGCCCCACTGGGTAAATTCTGGAGCAGTACCCCTACTCCTATCGCGCATTGCTTTGGATCGCGACATGGTTATAATTCGCATTAAGCGCGGTGAGCCGGGTTTAGCTATGAATGTGGGATTATTGTTTTGAGACGAGTTAGAACCAGGTGGAGTAGGAGCCTTCGTCGCATCGAATTGGATTACAATATTGGTACCATTACCAGCCATTACCCACCCCGTTATTATTTATCTACATATTAGAGGCGTAGTGAGACAGAAAGTTCAACTAGTATCAGCAGAATTGCGTGTATATCATTATTTACTTTTATAACTGATTTTATTAAACTTCAATCTCAACCCTTAAATCGCGGAGCTGCTAAACATGGATAATATAACCGATGACGATGAGTATATAAGCGAAGACGATGAGATCGAAGTCCTTGAGGCGATAATCGAATGCAATGCCATGGTAGCCAAGGTCCACTCTAAATTAATGGAACCTATCAATAATGGAACCAATAAAATTAATTATAATTTTGATGAGGTTTACTATTCTACTAGTTTTATAATCGGAGCTACAGGAGAACAATGGCAGTCTTTTTGTGATGGTCTATTTAGTGTCGATGCAGAAGAGCTATCTTTAGCTGGGGTGGTATTTAATGATGGAAAGGATGATCCTTATACTAGTGACTTACGAAAGTCAAGGAGGAGCCAATTGCTTCAAGTTGTAGGAACTCTTACAAATCTCACAAGATTTAGCCTCGAGAATAATAATTTAGATTTAAACGCAATATGGTCTGATTTATGCGTAGCATTAGTCAAGCTTGATTTACTGGAAGAACTTGATTTATCGGGTAACGCAAGTGCGCCAGATGCGAATTATACATGTTATACAGATTTAGGTAAGTGCTTGAACATCAACTTGAAAAAAATTAGCTTTGCATGCACACCGGGTCCCAATGAAATTGCAAAAGTTCTGAAGCAACTGAATCTTAAGAGCCTTACGCATCTCGAGTGGTTTCGTAACCTACCCAGGGTAAGCGAAAATGAGATGCAATTAGATAAAGATTTTGTACAATGTTACAAAAATACTATTAGTATTATATTTGATGATAATGCGAACGATTACAGTAATAATCTTAAAAGTAATAAAGACTCGTTAACTGCCGTTGAATGGCAGAGGTTTTGTGAATTTTTGCGACAATTTGAAAATCTTGAAATTCTTGACTTTCAATCTGTGGGGGTAGATGAGCAAGGGACAATAGAGCTTGCATCGCTTATAAAGTCCCCAGGTTGCAAAATTACAGAATGTCTTTGTGATAGGTATGACATTATAGATGACGCCTTTAAAAAGCGGGAACTGGCATTACCGAATAATAAATTACTATTATTACCTGCATATACTACCTCGAGTATCAATTCAAATTTAAATAGTGAAGAGGAATATGCACCGATTAAACACATGAAAATTACAAAAAAAGGGTTTAACCCACAATGACATGCCAATTGCTGACCGTTCGTGTTTGACCGTTGGAACTAAATTCGTGTTTCAACGGCCTAAGTAGCGGTGACCTTGAATTTAAATTGAGAAAATAAATGAACTTTAAATATGAAGAATGGCAAAAAGATATTCTGCATAGAGTGTACCCCGGAAACTCTATGGTTGATCAACGAATCACAGCAGATGAAGCAGCTATGGCTGAAGGCAAATTTGTAAATATTCCACAAAAATTGTTTACGGCTATTGCCCTAGATGGTAGAGATAATATAGAAGATTTACAGAGTTTGATAAAATACGCTGAAGACATAAAAATGGATATCCAAGATATTGCTGCAGTAACTATGTCTGAGGCCGCTGCAGTTAGAAATTGGAGTGTGGTAAGTTTTTTATTAAATAATGGATTTGATTTTAATGTAAGTACTCCCTGTCCCGGCCTTAAGGAAGATACGAGTGCATTCGAGATTATAATTAATTTTGCTCCTGAACAAGTGAGAGATCAACTACAAACTCAAATTGGATCCCCTGACATTATAAATATGGTAATTGCTTCAACAAAGGGCCCAATTGATTTGCTGGAAGCGTCAATTAAACAATTAAAATCAATGCTAGAATCAAAACAAATAGTGAATGGAAAATATTATAATTCATTGACTAATTCTTTACTAATTGCTGCCACTATTAAAGGTAAAGAAGATTTGTATATAAATGACCTTAATAATCTGATGGTTACTTTGATTGCTGCAGGTGCAGATGTTAGTAAAGTCAAACCAATTAAAGAATTTTTAAGGGATAAATTATCATGGAGAGACGAATTTTTCTTATATGAATCATTTATAAAACCTGCAATAAAATATGTAGATAGAGATTTAAAGGTTTTTTTCAAGTCGATTATTAAAGTATTGATTGTTAATGAGGATGGCGGTACTGTTATTGATAAATATCAAATTGATTGGCTCTATGATATAATTTTGCAGCACGAGGGTAAAAACCTCGAGGTTATGAGCGCATTAACGAATGCGCTTGTCGAATTACATAATGAATTGAAAGCCAATGGCGTGACCAATCATATACTTTCTCATCAAATTAAGTATTTCCAAGAGCATATGAACCCTGCGCCACCATCATTAGCAGACAGATTTTTTGATGCAATACTATCGCTATTTAGGTTCGTAGGTAATGTGGTAATGCAATTATTTAGTAACAAATCTTCTAATGATATTAATAATGATGAGAAAATATCTGCTGAAAAAGAACCAGATCAAAAATTAAAAGAAAATAATAGCAAATTTAATCTTGATAAAGATAAGCTTACAACACTACTTATGTCTGTTTGTAGTCCCAACGACAGCAGCAGGATCGCTACAAGTAATCCCACACCTAGTGTCAAACCGAAACCACCTAAGAACAATAAAGTTTAAATTACCTACATTGAGTAAAAATGCTGCTAACATATAATGCTGCCAAGACACTGCGGCCCTCGGCCGTTAACGCTACATAGGTTCGGCATGCTGCTGCAGTGGTCATTACTTCCAACCCAATACGTTGTGCAAATAAGACTTGGGTAATCATAGGGGCGGGAAAGACCAATTCTTGGCCGGTGCCTAATAATATAATTTCGGGTTTTAAGACGGTTAGGTCAAGCAGGTTTTGTTGCGATAATGCCGTGATATCATTTAAACCCCATAATGAAAAATGCTGCGGCATAACTAAAACTGACTGCGTATAAATTTGGCCATTCACAGCCACAGAGTTAGATGTGTAACCATTAATCTGGTATTTCGCGGGGTTGCCTTCAAGGTTAAATTGCATGTTATACTCTGGTTCAAGTCACTAAATTAGAAATTACATGGACATTATTAGTTTACCTATTCCAAAAATAAAAGCACGCAAAATTGATTTAGAAATAGAACAGCAAGCGCAGCAGCATGGCTTACATCCGTTGCTAGCACGCATTATAGCCGCGCGGCCTAAACCAAATAACTACGATATACAGCAGCAGCTCGATCCTAAGCTTACAAACCTGGACCACCCATTATTGATGCGCGATATGGAAAAAGCTAGCATACGTTTGGCAACGGCAATTATTAATAAAGAAGTGATTGGAATTGAAACAGATCATGATTGCGATGGGCAGACGAGCCATGCAGTATTATATGATGCGTTGCTTCATAAATTTAAAGTACCTGCAACCTCAATTAGATCTTATATTGGGCATCGCTTAACTGAAGGCTATGGCTTATCTGCTAAAGTCGCACAACGAATTTTAGCAGATCGACCGTGCCCAAGTTTGATTATTACGGCAGATAATGGCTCTGCTGATGAGGCCAGAATAACTCTCTTAAAAGCTGCAGGCATTGATGTGATTGTTACGGATCATCATCAATTACCATTAGCTGGGCCACCGCTTAGCGCTTACGCTTGTATTAATCCGACACGTAATGATTGCGATTATCCTGATCCTTACATAGCTGGTTGCATGGTAGCTTGGTTATTGATGGTTGCAACGCGTATTGAGCTAATCAAACGCGACTATTTGAGTTTTGATGCGCCAAAATTAACCGATAGTTTAGATTTTGTAGCAGTAGGTACTGTAGCCGACTGTGTAAGTATGGCGCGCAGTTACAATAACCGTGCGATTGTTACTTACGGTTTAAAGCTAATTAATGCTAGTCAGCGTCCGTGTTGGCGTGCGATCAAAACGTTAACAAAAGGAATAGTTAGCGCGGAAGACTTAGGTTTTAAAGTAGGACCGCTATTAAATAGTGATGGGCGCTTAGCGTCGGCGTTTGGATCGGTAAGCTTTTTGTTGGCGGTGGATGATCCTGAAGCGCAACAATGGGTAGGTTATTTACAAGAGCAAAATCAAATCCGCAAAGGTATTCAAAATTCTATAACACAACAAGGCATAAAAATCGCGCTAGAGCAGACACAGTCGGGGCGCTTTAGTTTATGTATATTTTTGGCTGCCGGACATGCTGGAGTGCATGGTATTTCTGCGAGTAGAATTAAAGAAAGTTTCGGGAGACCTACGGTATTCTTGGCTCCTAAACAAGGTGAAGAAGGGATCCTAACCGGTTCGATTCGCAGTATTGAAGGCTTTCATGTTGGCAATGCTTTAGAGTGGATTATGCAACAAGATCCAGCAGTTTTAATTGCTGGCGGTGGCCATGCTGGGGCTGGTGGTGTAACTTTACATAACGATAATTATGAACGATTTACGCAATTATTTGAAATCGTAGCGCAGCAACAATTAAACCCTGAAACTTTAGGTCCAGTAGTTTGGACTGATGGCGAGTTAACTTTTAATGACTTTAATATCGCTACTTTGGATATGTTAGCGCGGCTAGAGCCATTTGGACGCGAATTCGAAGCACCAGTGTTTGAGGTTACCGCGGTGCTTGAAAGTTTTCGTACTATTGGTGATGGTAGTCATGCCCGTTTAGAACTACGTGTTGGACAACAACGTATTAACGGGGTATGGTTTAGTTTTCAGTCAACTGCAACGGTTGGCGATACTGTGCGCTGTGCGTTTAGTCTCAAGGTCAATGATTTTGGTGGGGTGCGGCGCTGCGAAATACAGGTGTTGTGGCTTTCCAAGGCCTAAAATATTCCGTATAATATCCGCATGCTTGAAATAAATCCGTTAACTAACAGTCTTGAAAGCCTTATAGCACGTACTTCCCGGTTACGGGGGTATCTTTGACTACGATTCTAAGTCAGAACGCCTAATCGAGGTATCGCGTGAGTTAGAAGATTCTGCGATCTGGAACGACCCCCAAAAAGCCCAGAGTCTGGGTAAAGAATTAGCACAGCTCGAAGCCATCGTTAAAAAAATTAATAATCTTGAGGAGCGTTTTAAAGACGCTACTGATTGGTTAGGGTTAGTTATTGAACATCAGGATGCCGCAGCTTTTCAAGAACTAGCTTCAGAACTACAAGCATTAGAAAAAATTGTGGCCGACTTAGAATTTCAACGCATGTTTGCAGGTGAAATGGACAGTCATAATGCGTTTCTTGACATTCAATCTGGATCTGGTGGTACAGAAGCACAAGATTGGGCCGAAATGTTATTGCGCATGTACTTACGTTGGGCGGAACAACATGATTTTACAGTAACCATAAATGAAGTTATGTCTGGTGATGTTGCTGGTATAAAAAACGCGACTATAAAAATAGATGGGCCATACGCCTATGGTTGGTTGCGTACTGAAACTGGCGTACATCGTTTAGTACGTAAATCGCCGTTTGATTCTGGAAATCGTCGTCATACATCGTTTGCATCAGTATTCGTATATCCAGAAGTTGATGATGACGTAAATATAGATATAAATCCTGCAGATTTGCGTATCGATACATATCGCTCTGGTGGTGCCGGTGGGCAGCACGTTAACAAAACCGACTCTGCAGTGCGTATTACCCATATCCCCACCAATACTGTGGTACAGTGCCAAAGTGATAGATCGCAGCATAAAAATAAGGCCCAAGCACTGAGCCAATTAAAAGCTAAATTGCATGACTTAGAAATGCATAAAAGAAATTCTGAACTCCAGGTAATTGAACAAAACAAATCTGATATAGGCTGGGGCAGCCAAATTCGTTCTTATGTTCTGGATCAGTCGCGTATTAAAGATTTACGCACTAAATTAGAAAATACCAATACACAAGCAGTATTAGATGGCGATCTAGATGCCTTTATTGAAGCAAGTTTACAAAGTGGATTATAAATTATGACAACCGAAATCGAAACCGAAACTTCAACGCCAGATTTAAATGAACAGTTGTTGCAGCGTAAACACAAGCTTAATGTGTTGCGTGATAAGGGTAATGCATTTCCAAATGACTTTCGCCGAGACAACCTTGCTGCCAAAATTCATGCTGAATATGACGCGCTAGATGCCGCAGCATTAGAAGCAGCGCAGCATCCGGTGCTGGTGGCAGGGCGTATTATGATGCGCCGCTTGATGGGTAAAGCCAGTTTTGTACATATTCAAGATATGTCTGGCAAAATTCAACTGTATATACGCAAAGAAGACTTACCAGATGGTATGTATGATGAATTTTTAAGTTGGGATATTGGCGATATTGTTGGTGCGCATGGTACGGTATTTAAAACTCGTACTGGTGAATTATCGGTAAAAATTTCTGCTATTAGATTATTAACCAAAGCTTTACGACCATTGCCGGACAAATGGCATGGCTTAACTGATCAAGAAACCCGTTATAGACAGCGTTATTTGGATCTAATAGTTAATGAAAAGTCACGACAAGTATTCCAAACTCGCGTTAAAATAATTCAGTTGCTGCGAGACTTTTTTAATGAATCAGGCTTCTTAGAAGTAGAGACACCAATGATGCATGTAATACCTGGTGGCGCTGCAGCACGTCCTTTTGTGACGCATCATAATACTTTAGATATGCAATTATATTTACGTATTGCGCCAGAATTATACTTAAAACGTTTAGTGGTTGGTGGCTTTGAGCGTGTTTATGAAATTAATCGTAACTTCCGTAACGAAGGGTTATCGACACGACATAATCCAGAATTTACCATGATTGAATTCTATCAAGCATATGCAGACTATATCGACATGATGAATTTAACGGAAGTATTATTTAAAAAATTAACCCAAGAAATTCTTGGGACCACGCAAGTGCCATACCAAGGCAAAATCTTTGATTTTGGTAAGCCATTTGAACGTTTAACTATTCCACAGGCGCTGTTAAAATATAATCACGATGTAACTCAGGAAATGGTGCAAAATTTACAAAAATTGCGCGACTATATGCATAGCAAAGGTCTTAAAACGGAAACGTATTGGGGCTTAGGTCGTTGTCAATTTGAATTATTCGATAACACTGTGGAAGATCAATTATTAGATCCAACTTTTATTACCGAATATCCCACTGAGGTATCGCCGCTAGCACGTAAAAATGATCAAAACCCAGACGTTACCGATCGTTTTGAATTATTTATCGGTGGCCGGGAAATTGCCAATGGTTTCTCAGAGTTAAATGATGCTGAAGATCAGGCTGAGCGCTTCCGAGCCCAAGCCATAAGTAAAGATGCAGGCGATCTAGAAGCAATGCATTATGATGCTGATTATGTGCGTGCGCTAGAGCATGGCTTGCCGCCGACAGCAGGTGAAGGTATTGGCATTGATAGGTTAGTGATGTTGCTTACGGATTCAGCAACAATACGTGATGTGTTGCTATTCCCACATATGCGGCCAGAGTAACTCGCTAAATACTCAAGGCTGTCTTAATTAACAATTCACAATCGCCAGCCTTGAGTTGTTGTTTGATACAAGAATCGTTCACTACAGCCAGACCAACTACTGGCCCAGCTGGATCTGTATAAACCCTAACAACTCTGCCAACTGCCGTGTTATCTGCACTAGTTATCTCATCACCAGGATCAAGTTTACATTTAGAGGAAATAAATAAATACATGCGGCGTTTCAAATTACCGCGATGTTGCATACGCGCCACTATTTCTTGGCCGCGGTAACAACCTTTAGTAAAACTCACTGCATTAAGCTCAGGTAGGTTTAAATCATGTGGAAAGAATAAACCAGCGGTTTTTGGGTATAATTGAGGGATCTGTGCCAGTACTTGTTGCTCCTCGGATCTTGCTAGTTCTGCTGGTAACAGTATTTCACATAGTTTTAAAGCAACTTTGGAAAATATAGCGTATTTTTTAAGTTCGTTTAGGGTTGGTTCTGCTAAATCTGGGTGGGGGTATAAAAAATATATGGCATCATTGCGAATTAAGTAAAATAAGCTTTCTACTTTGCCCTTTATATTACAATAAGCACCTAAAGTTAATTGGCGATCCTCTAAAGCTGCTACGTCGCAAGTAAGTTGCCCTTGTAAAAATTTGCAAGCATCAGGTCCACTAACGCTTATAGCTAGCACATTTGGGGATTCCTGATTGTTAGTAGTTGTCTGTATCATGTTTTTAATGTTAACGGTTTGTAGTTAATATGACAAGTTAGACACGTTGCAAGTGCTTTAATATTATACTAGACTAGTCAATAGACTGGTTTTGTAATAATTGGAGTATATATGCATAATAAGATAGTTGGGTCATATGAAGCAAAAACACATCTACCTGCCTTGTTAGATTCAGTAGAACATGGGGAGCGTATCGTGATTACCAGAAGGGGTATTCCTGTAGCTGTATTAATACCGTATCAAGAAGAAAAGTATTCTATTGTTGAAACTATTGAGGCGTTGCTGAAGTTTAGAAAAGGACGCAGTCTTGGCGGTTTGTCTTTAACAGATATGAAGAATGAAGGGCGCAGATTTTGAGTATATTCGTATTAGATTGTTCGGTGACAATGTCTTGGTGTTTCGATGACGAAAAAGTAGAACATTCGCAGAATATTTTATCGTTATTCAAACAAATGAAGTCAGTTGTGCCTAGTATCTGGCCGCTTGAGATTAGTAATGTATTGCGAGTTGCTGAGCGCCAAGAACGCATTACTGTGTCTGATTCTGATATGTTTCTGGAGCTTATTAATAGCTTACCAATCGATATTGATGCGGGGCTTAATACACTTTTCTGTAGACAGATTATAAAAATTACTAGGAAACATGTTATATCATCTTATGATGCAGCATATCTAGAATTGGCATTACGTTATGATATACCTTTGGCGTCTTTTGATAAGGGTTTATGTCTGATAGCTAAAAAAGAAGGAGTTAGAATATTGTAAATAATCATGATTGCTGTAAATTTAAATAATTAGGATATTAAAAAGGACTTATAAATGATTATGGCAAACGATTCAGACAATAAACTTTCAAAGGTGTTATGGGCCTGTAGGCGCGGTATGCTGGAGCTAGATGTTATATTGCAAAATTTCTGCAAACAATCATATGATAAGCTAACTATTGAACAGCAGCAGCTATTTGAAGCGTTGTTGCAAGAAGAAGATCAAGATTTGCAACGTTGGTTGGTGGGAGCTGAAGTGTGCGACAAGCCAAAGTTTCAAGATTTATTATTGGTAATCCGTCATATGTATACCATGAGCCAACAAGCCGTACTGGCTTAGGCAATTCAATCTACATCGCTACTTCACCATGGTTCGTAGGAGTGGCCAGTGTTATGTATCTTGGGATTGCTATAGCTCTGTTATTAATAGCATGGCCATGGTGGTTGCGTATAGTATTTTTGTTATTATTAGCAGTGGATTATAGACGAGTAATTTGTCTATATGGACTGCGTTCTCACCAGTTTGCAGTAACGATCTTATATCAGGACTGTGATAAATGGGTGTATCAGTTACACTCAGGTAAATGTTATAGTGGTGAACTACAAAAAACAGGCTCGTTTTGTTGTAGGTTATTCATAATTTTATATTTACGGCACTTGGTTGGTGGTCGTTTTATAATTATTCCACGCGATGCTTTGTCGGAACATAATTACAGGTTATTGGCATTTAAGCTGTATTGTTCATAGCCTGCTGACACGTTGTGCATATACACTTGGCACCGTACACTTGGTATAATTAAAAAGCATGTAACATCTCAATATATGGTTATTAGGGTTTTTATGGTAAAAAAAGTGTATTTACAATGGCAGCCGTGTAGATTTACTGAGATGTTATAAAAATATAAAGACTTTTCCTATTTTGCCGATAGCTCTAATAGCAAAAGTAAAATAGTAAGCGACAATGCACCAAGAAGAACAAGTTGATATGCACTTAATACAAGAGGTGCAACACGGTAATAAGCATGCATTCGATGCGTTGGTGCTTAAGTATCAGTATCGTGTGTTCAAATTAGTAGCGCGTTATATCTCTGATCCAAGCGAAGTACTAGATGTTACTCAAGAGGCTTTTATTAAGGCCTATAAGGCTATAGATAACTTCCGTGGTGATAGTTCATTTTATACTTGGCTTTACAGAATCTCAGTTAATACGGCTAAAAATCATTTGATTTCGCGTGGTCGCCGTGTGCCTGAATCTGATTATGAAATTTCCGAAATTGAACAATTTCTATCCAAATCAAATGTCAAAGAATATTCGACACCAGAGCGTACTTTAATATATGACGAGATGGAGCATATGCTATTTGACATTATAGATGATCTGCCAACCGACTTACGTAGTGCTATTATGTTGCGTGAGATTGAAGGCATGACATATGAAGAAATAGCTGAAGTTATGGGGTGCCCAGTAGGTACAGTACGATCAAGAATATTTAGAGCGCGCGAGACGATTGAACGCAAGATAGAACCCTATATGACTAAAGATAGCGATCAATAAGGTGCGACGGCTGCTGATTAATCATCACAAAATGTACATTTTGTAGATCGAATAAATTTAAAACAAATAAAAGCAAGAATATAACAAGAAATTATGGGCATAAAGCTTAAATTGAAGTTGTTATAAGTAAGATCCAATAAATATCCTGATATGGTTTGCAATAGCGCTCCAAAAATCATAATTATACTATTTGTGAATGCAATCGTAGTCGCGCGTATCCCTGGCGCCGTGGCTTCTGAATTTAAAGAAAAACACAGTAACATTGAACTCGTAAAAAATCCAAAGGTAATATGTAATAACGATATTAACCATAATGGCAGCAACGGACCAAATAAGATCAAACTCATCGATGTCAAAGCACCTGTAAAGCCGATTGCCATAAATATAGTGCGTTGTCTAAAATAATCCGAGAGCCAGCCAATCAGCGGACCGCCGGTGGCGATACCTATGAACGTAAGCGTTGTTATATGTGCTGCATCGGGGCGGCTTAGGTTATAAGTGTGCATTAAATATGTTACACCCCATAATTCCGAATAGCTAACGATCGGTGCGACCATGCAGCCAGCAAAAATTGCGATTAACCAAGTCTGACGATTTTTTATTACTGCCAGCAATTTAAAGCGAATTAATTCAGTTTTTTTACTTGACGAGCCATCGCGGATTATTTTCCATAATAACAAGGTAATAGCTAAGCCAATTATACCAGAGCTATACATTACATCACGCCATCCAAATGCATCTACTGCATGAGCTATTGGATTACCTCCAATTAGCGCACCGCCGACACCAAATAAATTGGTTAAGCCAACTATAAAAGCAAAACGGTGTGCTGGAAACCAGTTTGCAGCCAGCTTTAAACAGCCTACAAATGCAAACGCAGAACCAAAACCTATTAAAATACGACAATAGGTAGCAATAAAAATATTGTCAGTGTATGCAAATAAAAAACTGCCAATAGTTATGGTCAAACAAGCTAAAGTCAATAATTGCCGCGTGCCATAGCGATCTATCAATAATCCGACTGGAATCTGTGCGAATGCATATGCGAAGAAATACGATGCGGCTAAGCCACTTAATAATGCGCTGCTGACATTAAATGATTGACTTAATTCTGGCAACATCACGCTAAGCGCTACACGATGCACGAATTCGAACAAATAGAAACCGCCGGCTGCTATCCAGATGATCCAAGAGCGTAGGTTAGCTTCATGCAATGTTATTTATCGCTATTCTTTATGTTGTACAACTAGTAGCCCAGTGTACTTAATTAGTTGTTGAATGGCAACTAAGATGGCAATACTAACAAGAGAGTATTTGAGATTTGGCTCGGTAATTGTTTTTTCGATTGCCAGTTGCCCTAAACCGCCAGCGCCTAGTGCGCCAGCAATAATCGAAAAGCCTACTAACAGCGAACAAGAATTGGAAACAGCTTGTACAATACTACCCAAACATTCTGGGATCGCGATGAAGAGTAAAGTTTGTTTTTGTGAGGCACCCATGGCCTTGGTTGTTGAGTGCCATTTTACAAAAACTTCTGACAATATATTGTTGACGTTATGCGCTAGATGCAGAATTCCTGCAACCGCCAACGGTAAAATAGTTGCGGTGGTATAGCTTATATTGTGATTTATAAGCCAATTGGTAGTTGGGATAAATAACAACATTACCAGTAAATACGGTATAGAGTTTGCTAGTTGCACCAGCATGTTGAGCGTGAAATGTATACTCGAAATCCAGCGTTGCTGACTCTTCGCAATACTAGCGATCAATATCCCCAATGGTATACCTAGCACCGCGCTTAGCATGCCAGCATATAACACCATGTATAAAGTTTCGCGTAAGGCGTTAATTAATGTTGGGAACATAACCGATGATCTCGCTTTGTAATCCGTTGTTAGTTAAAAAGGTGATCGCATCGTTAACTATATCATGATCACCAAAGATTTCGATTAGCATAATGTTAATCATTTGTGTTTGAATAATTTCTTGGTATGCCTGAATAATATTCATTTTTAACACAAAGGCTTCCAGAGTATTACTTAATATTTCCTCGGGAGCCAAACATTCACTGAAATTAATGCGTACTATTGCATGATGTTCAGATGTGTTTTGAGCGATAATTTTACGGCGTAAGCACCAGGGTAGTTCATGTTTCGTTGTGAATCTAATAAAATCCTTAGCTGTATCAGATTTAGGTTTAGTAAATAATTCTACTACGCTGCATTTTTCTATAATTGAACCTTGCTGCATAATTATCACATTAGTACATAAAGATTTGATTACTTCAGCATCATTGGTCGTAATAATGATGGTTAGCTTGGTGTCGTATTGAATTTTTTTCAATAGTGCAGCTAATATTTCTGCAGACTTATGATCTATGCCTACAAAAATATCATCACATAATAAAATCTTGGGGTTGTTGACTAAAGTTCGAGCCAAATCAAGTTGCACGCGTTGTAATGGTGTTAAGTTTGCCGGTAAAACATGATCTTTATTGTCTATCTCAGCTCTAGTTAAAGCTTGCAATACTAATTTACTAATTTGTTCTTTAGAAGCTCCCTGAATCTTTAATGGTAACGCGATATTATTGTACACAGACTTAGAATTTAAAAATTCAGCTTTAGAGCTAATTAAGCCTATAGTGCGACGTTCGTTACATAATTCTTTGCTGGCCATAAAGGTCAGGTTTTTTTGATCAATCGCTACCAATCCAGTTAAAGGGCGCTCTAGTAAACCAATACAACGTAGCAGTGCACTTTTTCCGGCTCCGGAGCGGCCAATAATTCCTAGAGTTTCACCTGTATTTACGGTTAGATTTATGCCTTTTAGATACAGCGGTTCATGGCGGGAGCCAGAATATGTGCTTTCTACATCTTTCAGATTTATGATGGGCGACTGATCCATAGTCGTGAACCTTTAGAATACCTGCATTAAGTGTAATTGACATACGTGATATTTTCAAATTAACAGCAGATCTGCTCGATCCGTAAATATCCCGGCGATACCTTTACTTAGCCAAAATTTAGCAATGACTGGTTCGTTGATGGTATACAAAAAAACCGGTATCCTTGCTGCAGTCGCTGCTGCTAGGTTTTCCGATGTCATTTTTTTGACATTGCAGTTGATACAGGAAAAATTATAGAGCTGTGCGATGGTTATAGTATTGGCGGCAAATTCTTCTATTAAATACCCAATTTGTATCAAAGGCATTAGTTCACGTATTTTTATCAAGCATGGCAGCGTAAAAGAGGATAACATAATTTTACTTAAATCTACTTCTGAGTGGTCTAATAAAAATTGGGTTATTAGTAGGGCATGGTGCTCTGGGGTATGATCCGCCCCTTTAATTTCTATATTACAAAATAAATTGAGTTGCCGTGCCATATCAAGGGTCCCGGCCAGCGTTGGGATTTTTTGACCAGGATAAGGGGGCAAGAACCATAAACCGGCCTCTAACTTTTCAAGTTCCTGCAACGTCATATCGCGCACTAACCCGTATCCGTTGGTGGTACGATCTACTGTATCGTCGTGCATGACTACCCATTTTTCATCTAAAGTTAACAAGGTGTCAAACTCAATCCAGTCTAAATCTAGTTCTGAAGCATAAACAAAACTACAATAGGTGTTTTCTGGGCGTAAACCTGCTACCCCACGGTGCCCAATTAGTTTATGCTTAGGAACATTAAAAGTTGTGTTCATTAGGACAGCATAGTTGAATTTAGACCCCATAGGAATCTCAGAATGAATGTGCAAGATATTGTTGGCTTCTTACTCTCATTAACCGCAAGCCAAGCCGCCACCAGCCTGCTGTAGGAAGTACCATGTAACTTCAGCTGGTTCTAATAATTGTTGTTCGCCAGTGGCGATTGCCAAAGCCAAGAAAAATAATACTATACCCATGCCGTCATTAAATAAAGCTTCGCCCGCAATTTTCATTTCTAGTGATTTAGGCGCCCCAACGTGTTTTAAGATCCCTAATACCGCAATTGGATCGGTTGGAGAAATTAATGCACCAAACACAAAACAATAATAAAACGGTAATTGAATATCTAATGCACGGGTTAAC
>Ga0206973_1038_pt2 | contig 27454 bp, 24 predicted proteins | sample Alteio_BWOrgHeat_83_FD_152927 | JGI IMG/M metagenome (GOLD analysis project Ga0206973, IMG submission 152927) | Enriched cells from forest soil in Barre Woods Harvard Forest LTER site, Petersham, Massachusetts, United States -... | ecosystem: Environmental > Terrestrial > Soil > Temperate forest >...
TAGGCGCGGGTGAAGGGGCTTTGGTTATAGCAAATTCTTGGCCCGGACAGATGCAGACTATATATGGCGATCACGCACGTTATATCGACAATTATTTTAGTCGTTTTCCGGGGTATTATTTTTCTGGGGATGGCGCACGTCGCGATGCCGATGGTAATTTTTGGATTACTGGCAGAATGGATGATGTCTTAAAAGTTTCTGGGCATCGTATTGGTACGGCTGAAGTCGAGAGTTCTATTGTAAGAAACCCTGCGGTGGCAGAAGCTGCGGTAGTAGGTATACCAGATGATATAAAAGGCGAGGCGATTTATGCATATGTGCAGCTTAAACAAGGTATAATGCCTAGCAAACAATTAGAAAAAGATATTATTGCAGAAGTTAAAAAAGATATTGGCTCATTTGCTGCGCCTCAAGCTATACATTTTTGCAAGGAGCTTCCTAAAACTAGATCTGGCAAAATCATGCGCCGGATCCTCCGTAAAATTGTATTTGGTGCCTTTATCTGGTTGCTGCACTGTTTTCCATTGTTCATGATAGGAGCGTACATCAGCTTCTGGGATGCTATTTAGTGAGGGTGTCAATATGTTTAGTGCAGATTTAATTTCACCGGAAGATGTGCGTAGAATAGCTTTGCGTGACTCTACTATTACGGATTTTGATATTAGTGGATTTAGATTTATACATATAAATCCAGTTGAATTTAAGCTGGTAGCTACACGGGTTAATAAAATATCTGAGTATATAAGCGAAGAAGATTACCGCCCATTAAAAATTTTAAATAAATTTTAAGTTAAGGCTATGTTAGCAAGCCATATTTATAATTTTTGTCTAAACTTATTCCCATTACCTAAAGATAAAAAGGGGGGGGTATGCCAAATTCTGTCAGGATTCTTTATGTCAACGAGATAGGACCAAATGATGATGACATAAGGCTACTGCGACAATTGCCTGGGGTCAAGGAAGTAGTTGTTGCTGATTATAAATATAGGGTTGGTGACAATACAGAAAATCTAGCATATCTTGCTCAGTTACGACGCGATTGGAGTGATCCGTGTTGTTTTAAACCAAAAAAATACAATGTTACAGCAGATGAACTATGCCAATTTGTAAATCGAGGTTTAAATGAGCAAGTACATTATTATCTGTCACAGGTTGATTGTATTTACATCGCAGGTTCAAGATTCGATCCTTCATCTGAGTACTGTACTGAAACACCTACCAGGGTAAATCCTGATATCAGAAGAGAAAAATTCGAAATTAGACTTATGCGATTAGTCATGGCACTAGGTATTCCAATCTTCGTGGTTTGTGCTGGTATGTGGCGTATTGCTAGCGCGTTTGGGGCGAGAACTACGGCGCTCCCAGAAGCTGATGTACGCTCCTATCATGAACAATGGAAAACAGTGCAGCAACCAGATAAAGGCACCATGTTGCTGCCAGGAACTACGGTGCAGCAGCTGCATTCAAAAACTCAGAATAATACCCCTTTTCATTTATTGGTTAATAGCACCCACTGGCGAGCTTTGCCAGCACCAGAAACCCAACCTGGCCACACTGCTTATAATAAGCGCTTTATTACTACTGCTTATGATGCCAAATACGGTAACGTGGAAGCTATAGAAGCAAGGCATAATGCCCAATTTTGGGGCCAACAATGGCATAGTGAGCGGGTAGAGCCTGGGGCGGCTCATTATGAAACGCATCGTAAGATTTTAGAGGATTTATTAGTTAAGGGCGGGTTATTTTTTAGTAGGAAGCAGGCGGTGTGTAAGGAGATAAAGATAAAAGGTATTATTAACAAGGTGAGGAGGTTGATGGCCCAGCTTTAGAAAGCTATTATTCATAAAACCTATGCTTTTTATGGGTGCAGCTTGGGTGGTTAGAGGATCCAATTACTTGTTTAATCACGCTTTGCCACGAATGGTCTTGAAGACTAAGGATGATTTATATCATGCTTGGGCTATTGCTAATCAGGATGGACAAAAAATATGCAAAAAGCACATGGTGCCATAATATTTGATTTTGACGGAGTCTTGGCAGATTCTGTAGATGCAGTTGTACGAGCTTTGGCAAGAGTTGCGTTACAAAAAAAAGTTCCGATACTTACCAGAGAATTTATTAGTAATAATGATTTTAATGTTATTTTAGAGGCACTGAATGTTAAATGGTGGGAATTGCCATATATGGTTTATAATCAGCGAAAATTGGTATTAGAAATTGAACCATCTGCACGATTATTCCCATGGGCGACAGAGTTATTAAATACTGCAACTAATATGTTTGATAGAACTTGGATAGTTTCTTCAACCCCTAAGGCACGTATTTTAACTTGTTTGCAAGAAGCTAAAATAGATCTTGACAAGGTACATGTTCATGCTGACGTTGGAATATTTAATAAGCATAGGATATTAAAAAAATTGATTCATTCCGAGCACTTAGATCCCAACATGGTAATATATATTGGTGATGAAACACGCGATATTATAGCTGCCCATAAAGCTGGGATCCGTTGTCTAGGGGTATCGTGGGGATTAAATAGTTCAGAGACTCTTAAAAGCATAAATAAAGGTTTGGTATTAGATGATCCAGCAAAATTTAAAACCATGATAAACGAACTGCTATAAAAATTTAAGGTGTATATATGAATAATCTTTGGTTTCAAACATTCCGGCCTCCTGCTAACCTAACACCAGACCCCAACCCTATAAAATTATACACGTTTCACCACGCTGGTGGCTCCTGTCAATACTTTCAACCCTGGGTCACGAAGTTACCATCATGGATCGAATTGATTTCAATACAGCTACCTGGGCGTTGGAATCGCGTTCGGGAACCAGCTTTTTTACGCATGGAACAGCTAACATCTGTGTTAGGAGCCGAATTTAAAGCCATGCTTGTAAAAGATCCGCAGCAAACCTATGCTTTTTATGGGCACAGCTTGGGTGGTTTGGTAGCTTATGACTTAACTAAATATTTAATTAAAGAAAACTTGCCGTTACCGGTGCATCTATTTATATCTTCTAAGCGCAGCGTACAGAATCCAAGTCATCGATTTCCGATCTATGAATTATCAATGGATAAGTTTGAAATAATGATTGCTGAATTATATGGCGCCTTGCCACCAGAGGTAACTGCAGATCCCGATATAAAAGCAATGTTTTTAGATATAACCAAAAAAGATATGGAACTGCTGGATACCTATGATTATATTCCAGATCCATTAATTAATGTGCCATTAACTATATTGGGTGGTGTTGACGATCATGTTATTACTATAGACTCTTTACAGGGTTGGAAGGATCTAACTTCTGCTAGCTGCGAAGTAATGCAGTTTCCTGGCGATCACTTTTTTTTGAGAGAGTCAGAGGACGCGTTGTTACGTAAAATTGTTAATACCCTAGAGTCTTACCACTGTTAGCTTGTTTACTACCTAAATAACTCCTAAAATATAAAGACCATACTTAACTTGCATAGGCAAACTCCATGGTCTTTGGACGCATGACCAAACAGCGATTTATTAGTGGGCCATTACTCTTCTCGGCCGCACATAAAGGCACGCCTAAACAACCAGAACCTTCAAAAGACAACATGCTAAAACAACATAGGAATTTCTTGCTGATTGGCGTGCCCATTTTATTTTTGATCATTGTCGCGATAATATACCTAACCAGTGGTCGTTATGTATCTACCGACGATGCCTACGTCATGGGTGCACGTACCGAAATTAGTGCTAACGTGGTAGGCCGTGTAATCGAAATTGCGGTACAAGACAACCAGGAAGTACGCAAAAACGATATTTTATATAAACTCGATGATCGTGATTTTGTGAATGCTAGAAACGATGCACGTGCCAGGCTTGCTAATGCAAGATTACAGATTAGTTCGTTAAAGGCTACCTATAGACAGCGTCAAGCCGATATGCGCTCTGCAAGAGCAAAACTAAACTACTTAGAGCGTGAATTTAAACGCCAGACAGCACTGGCCGAATCAGGAATTTCTTCACAAACACAGTTGGATCAGGCACGTCAATCTTTTATATCTGCACGCCAAAATTTTGACGCTATAGATCAAGATGCGGCGAGTGTGCTAGCGTCTTTAAACGATGACCCAGATATTAATGTGGATGATCATCCATTAGTACAACAATCGCAAGCAATGTTAGATCAGGCTGAGTTAAATTTATCTTATACTGTGATTCAGGCGCCTATAGATGGCATACTTTCAAAAGTAGAAAATCTCCAAGTCGGTGATTACATAAATGCAGCTAAGCCGGTATTTGGGCTAGTTTCTAATAAAGACATTTGGATCGAAGGCAACTTTAAAGAAACCGAGCTCACCTATATGCGTCCTGGCCAAAAAGCTACCATAAAAATTGATACTTACCCTGGTAAAGTATTTCATGGCACTGTAGTAAGTATTAGTCCATGTACTGGATCAGTGTTATCGATATTACCGCCAGAAAATGCTACCGGTAATTGGGTTAAAGTTGTGCAACGTTTGCCAGTGCGAGTTAGCATTGATGACGCTGATCCAGAACAACCATTACGTATGGGGCTTAGTGTTACTGTAGAGGTAGACACGCGTCATAGTCGTATCGGTCGGGGTAAAGACGATGCCAAATAATACTGCAGAATTTGCGGAAGTTCCGAATAAGTTCTTTATAACTATCTTAATTATGGCTGCGGCTATAATGCAGACTATAGATACAACTATTGCAAATGTGGCTTTGCCGCGCATGCAGGGCTCTTTGGCGGCAACACAGGATGAAATTTCTTGGGTCTTAACATCATATATTGTCGCTGCTGCTATTACCATACCACTCACAGGTTGGCTGGCAGGACGCTTTGGACGTAGGCCAGTATTTTTAATTTCAATCGCAGGTTTTACTGTAGCTTCTGCTTTATGTGGTATTGCCACTAGTATTAATGAAATAGTATTTTTTAGACTTTTACAAGGTATATCTGGTGCGGCGCTATTGCCGTTATCACAATCAATTTTGTTCGATATAAATACTAAAGAAAATCGCGGTAGAGCCATGGCTGGCTGGGGCATGGCTGTAACTTTAGGACCAGTAATTGGCCCGGTGGTAGGAGGTTGGTTTACCGATAATTATAATTGGCGTTGGGTATTTTTTATAAATGTACCAATAGGGATTTTCGTTTTAATTGGGCTTTTAGCTGTAATGCCAGATACAAAAAAAATATTTAATCGTTTTGATTTTTTCGGGTTTTTTAGTTTGGCAATAAGCCTTGGTGCGTTACAAGTCATGTTAGATCGTGGTGAAAGGCAAGACTGGTTTAATTCTAATGAAATAATTATAGAAACTATTATAATGGGAATGGCCTTTTATTTATTTTTAGTGCATACTTTAACGCATCCCAGACCTTTTGTTAGCCCAAAATTATTTGAAGATCGTAATTTTATTATTGCCAATATATTTATCTTTTTGGTAGTCGGTGTTCTATATGCTACTTTGGCATTGCAACCACCAATGTTGCAAAATGAAATGGGTTATCCAGTATTTACTACCGGTTTGGTTACCGCGCCGCGTGGGCTTGGAATGTTTTTTAGTATGATGTTCGTTGGCAGAATTGTTGGTAAAATTAATACAAAAATAATAATAACTTGTGGTTTGCTATTATCAATCATAGCCTTATGGCAAATGACTCATTTTAATTTGCAAATGGACGCGCGGCCAGTAATAATCAGCGGCATAATTCAAGGGCTAGGAATTGGACTTATATTTGTGCCAATTACTATAATTGCATTTACAAATACAGCGCCAGAATTGCTTAACGAAGCCACCGCGCTGTTTAATTTAATTCGTAATATTGGTAGTTCCATTGGAATTTCTGTACTTACGGCAATTCTTGTTAGCAAAACGCAAATCATGCATGCTAATTTATCCGAGCATATTACGCCCTATAGCGATAATATTCCTGCTACCGAAGTTGGCATCGCACTGCTAAATGCAGCAATTACTAGGCAAGCTGCTATGGTAGCCTATATTAATGACTATAAATTTATGATGGTACTAATAATTGTATCTATACCGTTAGTGCTCTTGATACGCGAGCCAAAAATTACAGCAGCAACAGAAAAAGTTATGGTGATGGATTAATGAAAAATCTGCATTTTATATTTACAATACTTTTAACCGCAATGCTCTGTGCTTGTGGCGTTGGTCCAGATTATAATGCGCCATCTGTACCCAATACCAGATCTTACACTAAAAATGATAATTTATTAAGTAAAGAACAACATCTTGCTATTGGTAAAAAGCTTGAGGTTGCCTGGTGGTCTTTATTTGGTTCGGAATCTTTGGATCGTGTTATTAAACAGGCTTTGAATAATAATTATGATGTTGTGATTGCTAAAAAGAAGTTGGCACAAGCTGAAGAGTCTATCAAATCTAAAAGTGGCAATTTTTGGCCACAGGTTGGGATTACAGGGGCCGTTGCTAATCAATTGTATGGTGTGGCCTTATTCGGTCCTGCGCCTGTTAATATTCCGGCGTTTACGTATTATGAATTGGGGCCTACAGTGTCGTGGGAAATAGATCTATTTGGCAGTACGCGCTATAGCGTTGCACAACTAGAGGCGCTGGCACAATATCAGGCACGGCAGCTAGATGCTGCTTATATTATGCTTACTAGCAGCGTGGTGGGACAAGCTATTGAAATTGCCTCAGTAAAAGCTGAAATTACCGCTACAAAACGTATTATTGCAGAAGACAAAAAAAACTTTACATATGGTAAGGACTAAATATATTATCGGCTCTGCTACAAAACTTGATATTATTAAAGCCAAAACAGAATTAGAGCGTGATAGTGCTATGTTACCGCCGTTAAAACAGCGTTTAAGTATTGCCAAACATGCTCTAGCAATATTGGTAGGCAAAGCGCCAGCAAATTGGTTAACACCTAATTTTGATATTAATAAATTAACCTTGCCTAAAGAATTGCCACTTAGTTTACCATCGGAGTTAGTTCATAACAGACCAGACATACTTGCTGCAGAAGCGAATTTACAAGGCGCTAGTGCCGCTATAGGCATTGCTACTGCCAATATGTATCCAAATATTGTAATTAATGCTCAATTATTACAAGAATCTTTAACACCCGGTGCATTATTTAATTCAGCCAGTACCGCCTGGGCCGTTGCTGCAGGTTTAACCGCGCCTATCTTTAGTGGTGGTACTTTATGTGCAGAAAAACGTAAAACTGAACTTGCTTATGATGCAGCGTTAGCGCAATACCAGCAAACGGTGCTAATAGCATTTGAACAAGTCGCGGATGCATTAGCAGCATTGTCTAATGACTCAGAAGCTGTAACGTTGCAGCGGGAAACTGTGCATTTAGCCGATACTGCACTAAAATTAGCTTACAAGAGCTATGAAATCGGGGCTATAGGGCTAATCCAAATCCAGGATTCGCAACGGACTTTAGCACGTGCTGAGTTAGAATTAATTCGGGCCCGTAGGCAGCAGTTCTTGGATACGGCGCAGTTGTTTGTGGCATTAGGTGGTTCGCCAATAGCTGTAAATTAGCCATAATTATTATAGCTTAATTATTAAGAGGTTAATATGAAAATAAGTTCTAGGTTTTTACTTGTTATTTTTATAGCTTTTGCTGCAAATAGCTATGCTGAAATTACTTGCAGCAAGCCAAAGTTAAGCAATCCGCTAGGTCATGATACGATGTATCATTTTAAAGCGGTGGTTACTTGCGACATAGTTGGAGAGAAAATAAATGTGTCTGCAATTAAAGATGCGTATCTGGCAGATATTACCAATCCAAAGTCGCAATTCGTAGTTAAAAAGCAGGGTGCTTACGATAACAAAAAAGGTATGACTGGATACACACTTGATGTCACACAATCGTATGATAGCGATCAAGGCCATCTGGTTGTACGGGCCGATGTTCTGCTTATGGATAATAAAACCTCAAACTTTGAGATGGAGCTGCGTTCTCGATCCGTGGTTGGCCAGGGTGATTCCCAATACAATAAATCAATCCTCAATACAGTAACTTTGAATTATACGCCACAAAAAAGTACTGTCACTGTGGTTAAAGAAATTGATGTTGAAGAGCCTTGGTATGCCCCACATCAAACCTTTGTTGACGCAGTGCAAAAAGATCTTTACGAATCCATATTCAAAGCTGCGCCTATACAGGCTAAAAAGATTATTGGCGAAAAGGTTGACGCGATGCACAAGTAGTAATAACTGCAGCGGGAAATGTCAACAGGCCATAATGAAAAAGCGAGTATGATTAGCCCAAGAATTGACATAGCTTTCAAAAAAATATTCGGTTAAAGGTATGCTCAAATTATGTCGGTCACATGTCTTAATCATATTAACCTAGGTCATATTGAGAGTTGCTATGTGTCCTATTCTAAATGCACCATAATCTTAGTTCATCCCGCCACTTATAAGCTCGGCATAAGTGGCGCTATAAAGTTAAAATTTGATTTATCCCGCCACTTATAATAACATTATAAGTGGCGGGATAAAATTGGTGACAATATAGGTGCGTATACAGTTAATTGGTCGGCAAGCAGAGCAAAAGACTTTGCAGTCTATATATGATTCGCTACGTCCTGAATTTCTAGCAATTTATGGTAGAAGAAGGGTCGGAAAAACTTTTCTTGTTAAACAATTTTATAGTAACAAAAAAGCTCGTTTTTTTAGTATTACAGGGATACAAAAAGGCACCTTGTTACAACAAATCCAACGTTTTACAATTGAAATTGGTCGTGTCTTTAATAACGACTTGCATTTAAATCCACAAAAAAATTGGTTTGATACTTTCGACTTATTGACAGATGCCATTAATAAAAATGTAAAGCGCAACGAAAAAGTTATATTGTTTTTGGATGAATTTCCATGGTTAGTAACGCCGCGTTCAAATTTATTGAACGCGCTAGAGTATTTCTGGAATCAGTATTGGTCTAATGACACACGTATAAAATTAATCATTTGTGGCTCCAGTGCGTCTTGGATCTTAAAAAAAATTATTAATAATAAAGGTGGTCTGCATAATCGTATTACCTATAAACTTAGGTTACCACCATTTAGTTTAAAAGAAAGTAAAGACTTCTTAGTATCGCAGTCCATTAAACTTAATAATAAACAAATTACCCAGCTCTATATGGTTACTGGCGGTATTCCATACTATTTAGCAGCGGCACAGAAAGGGTTGTCGGTTACGCAATTAATTGAACAGCTAGCATTTCAACAAAATAGTATATTATTTACTGAGTTTGATAATCTTTTATCATCTTTATTTAAAGATGCTGCAAGCTATAATGAACTATTGCGCCTTATTGCAGGACATCGTTATGGTATTGAACAAGATGAAATTAGTAAAAAATCTTCCCACTCTAGTGGTGGCAGGTTGGTAGATAAGTTAAAGGGTTTGGAAGATGCTGGTTTTATTGAAAAGTTTATTCCGCATTTACACAAACAACGCGGCATTTATTACAAGGTAATTGATGAATACACTTTATTTTATTTGCGTTGGATTGAACCGGTACGTAATACTTTACAAAAACATTCTTTAGAAAGTGGCTATTGGGAGAGTCAATATAATTCTGCGGCATGGTCGAGTTGGACTGGATATGCTTTTGAGGCACTTTGTTATAAACATGTGTCACAAATTCGCAAAAAACTAAATATTAGTCCTGGGGCAATTGCTAGTGTGTGGCGATTTGTGCCACCCGCGAAATCGAATGAAAGTGGTGCACAGATAGATCTGTTATTTGATCGTATGGATGATGCTGTAACAATATGTGAAATCAAATATACCGAGAACCCATTTATAATAGATAAACAATATGCCAAAGCATTGCTTAATAAAATTAATGTTTTTGTGAGTAGGACTGGTACTACTAAACAAGTTTTATTATCATTTGTTGCTGCTAATGGAGTTAAAGATAATATATACGCGGATGATATGATTAGTGGCGCTGTGGTAACGCTGGATGATTTGTTTAGTTATTAATAGCATTGCATCTTACCAACTCATTGGGCGAGCAGTCAGACGGCGCAACTGCAATTTCTTTAGACTTATGTTGTGATCGTAATACCATGCCATTTCCGGAGTCGACGATATTACGGCCGATTTAAAAAATGGCATTGCAAAATTGTTGTTTAATTCTTGTGCTGCCCGTAATTTATCTTCTTTAATACACAGCTCTGTAAAATCATAATTTTGAGGTGATTCCGTGTGATTTGATATAATATGGTCTGTAATTATTTCTGCAGTGAGCTTCTTCTCTGGAATATCATCAAGACCATGATCTTTGAATTTAAAAATAACCGGAGAATCAAAGATGTTTATATTGTTATTTTCATAAGGAGACTGCAGCATAGCAATTAGCATTGTTTTTGCATCTTTTATGTTTTTAAAAATCATTGATTCTTGTGATGTAGAGTGTAATTTGAGTAATTCATGTATCGTGATTTCTTTACGAATAGCTATTTGATTATTTAAACGAGTAACTAATGGCAGAAAGCCCTTAGACACAGTAAATATTGGCATACTCCCTCCCACCCTATAAATGTAAAAAAAAAATCAAAGCCTACCATTATAAATCCGTACCAAAGTTAACATGCACGCGCCAGTGTTTGTTAATCACGGTATTTAATGGTTTTGCCAAATCTAATCTAAACTTACCAATAGGTGTTTTATAACGCACCCCAGCACCCGCTCCAAAGGCGAGAGGGATCTTCATACTCAAGGCAGCATTACCTGCATCAAAGAATACTACGCCGCTTACATCTTGGTATAGCTTATGTTCAAGTTCCGCACTGGCAACGAATAAATAGCGACCACCAGTATTAGAATCCGGATCACCAGGATCCGATAGTGGTCCTAAAGAATTATACCTATAGCCACGGACACTATCGTCACCGCCAGTGAAGAATCGTAAACTTGGGGGCAGAATATCAAATTGTTTGCTTGCTACCATCCCGAGATTAGTTCTAAGTAGCAAGCGCATTCTCTCAGTGACACCAAAAATTTGTTTGGCATTGGCTTCTATTTCCGCAACGCTGTTATCTGACATCACGCCCTGTACGCCGCCACGTATGCGTAAATCCGCGCGTGTGCCGATTTCATATACATCCGAAGGCTTAACGTTAACCCACATCCATCTTACTGTAGGTAATAAATATTTTTTATTAAGCGTAGGATCACCATTCACAATACGAAACGTTTCAGTGAAGTACCATAGCCCATACAAACTCTCTAGTTTGCCGCGCTGCATGATTTTTTGTCCGGATAGTTCTGCTTTACGGCTGTATAACTCGTCGTAATCTTCTTCCTGACCCAACACGCCAAAAATATATCTATCTGTCGCTGGTCGTGAACCAGGTATAATATAGTTAATTCGCGCGGTGCTCCTAACTTGTGACGCGGTTATATTGGCCGATATTTTATGGCCATCAGTGCTAGTGCGACGATGCAACCAACCTAAACTACCACGAAAGCCAGTATCAGTACCATAACCGACACTACCGCTATAACGATTTTTAGGTTTTAATGTTAAACGTACATCAATTGGCACAGTAGTATTTTGAGGATCATTTAAATCTGTTAGCGGGTCAAATCTAATTTTGCTGAATAAGTCAGCACTTTCAAGATTGTTCTGAAATTTTATAAGTTTTTGTAGTTCATAAGGGTCGCCGCTTTTAAAAGGCGCAAAGCGTGCGAGAAATTCATCAGGGTATACCCCATCGATAAATTTAAGCTTTCCAAATACATACTGTGTGCCAGTGTTAATTATGAATTTAATGTTTGCGGTGGAATTGTTGCGGTTAACTTCTATAATGCTTTCTGTAAATTCCGCTTGTAAATATCCTAGTGCGTTACTATTGGAGAGCAATTCATCTTTGGTATCCTCGTAATCAGAATGCGTAATAATATGACCGGGGATTAATTTAGGTGTTAGCATCGCGGCTTTTAGTTTTCTATTATTTTGTCCTGGGCCTGTTATTGCGATGTGCACCGCAGCTATTTTGGTAGGGGTACCGGAATTTACCGTAAATGTTGCGATCCACTTGTCTGTTTCGGTTTCGGTTAATGCTGAAGTGACAGTGCTATTATAATAGCCTTTAGCTTGTAGCGTTGTGGTAATTTGTTCTGCTGCAAGTTGGTATAGATTTCTTATTCTGGCTGCGGTTAATTTTTGCTCTGTAGTAGCTTGTTGCAAATGTAAATCGGCGCGTATAGCCTTGGTTAGCTCGGAATTTGTGCCTATTATCTTAACCTGTAATTCTACTCCCAAGCATAGTGCAGGGAATACCAATAATATTGCAAGCCAGAATTTTATTCTTAACTTCATCTTATTGTGGATTCTCCAAACTCAACTCGCCGGAGTCATAATCGTAGGCCAGAATTTCGGCATAACGGCCCCAATCTATAATTGTGCGTAAAATACGCTCCGACTCTTCTTGACTAAAATAATTTTCTAGTTCGCTCAAAAAAGTATTTTCTGCAGTACGATGATTCGGGGATTGATCTAAAACTTGACGAATGTGCTGTGCTAACGGAATGTATTGTAATAAATGTTGCGCAAATATTTGTTTACGTTCTTGGATGGTTGCTGCGGCAAAACGTTTGCCTGCCTCTGTAAACACCAATTCGCCTTCTGTGATTTTAGCAAAACGTAACATATCCAATACTTCAGTTAGTGGGAATACGTTATTTACATCAAGATGCAGTGATTCTGCAAGCTCTGGTAGGTTAATTTGTCCGTCTACTTCATGACCTTCCATCGCTTCTACTAAGCCTGTTAAACCAGAGATATCTACTTCTGGTAAACGATACGCATATTCAGGGTGCACCTCTTCTGTAGCATGTTCGGTTATGGAGCCTACTTTTACTTTGGCAACGCGATCACGTTCACTGGTTGTCATTAACATATAGATTTGATCTAATAATTCGCGAAACTCCAAGCTGTCGGTATCACGTGGGTACGGTAAATTAACTTTTATTTCGGTCTGAATGGTTCCTGGATCACTACTGAAGATTACAATGCGATTTGCCATTAATATGGCTTCTTCGATATCGTGGGTTACACAAATAATGCCTTTGATTTTGGTACGCTTACTGCCCCAAAGATCTAATAGATCCCCACGGAGGTTGTCTGTAGTTAAAATATCTAAAGCTGAAAAAGGCTCGTCCATTAGTAAGATGTCTGGTTCTACTACTAAGGCTCTTGCAAAACCAACCCGTTGGCGCATCCCACCAGAAAGCTCTTTAGGATACGCAGATTCAAACCCATCTAAACCTATGGTATCGATTGCCTTAAGAGCGCGTTGGCGGCGTTCTTTGCGCTCCACTCCCATGGCTTCTAAACCCAACTCGACGTTTTCTAAAACCGTAAGCCATGGTAAGAGTGCGAAAGATTGAAATACCATGGCGATACCTTGTACTGGACCAGAAATTTTTTGATCGCGATAATAAAGTGCCCCAGCGCTAGGTTTAATCAATCCTGCCATTAAGCGCAGTAAGGTAGATTTACCAGAGCCTGATTTGCCAAGTAAACTTACAATTTCGCCTTCGTGCAATTGAAAGTTCACTGCTTCCAACACTAATAATTCTTGTCTTTCAGCACTTATAAATGATTTAGAGACGTTTTCTATATTAATTAAAGTCATAATATTATGTGTCCATGGTGAAGCGTTCGGAGGCAAACTGATATAGTCTTTGCCACAATATACGGGTAAAAAATAGCACATAAATACACATCACACCAATTCCCAACGCGATGCGCGGAAAATCACCTTCTTGGGTATATAACGTTATATATTGACCAATACCTGTAGAAATTATAGTTTGATCACCCCATTCAACATACTCTGCAACTATACTAGCATTCCAACAGCCGCCAGCTGCAGCCATGGCGCCGGTAATATAATTAGGAAATATTCCGGGGAGTACTATTTTACGCCACCAGAGTGTACCTTTAACGCCAAAATTCTTGGCCGCCAAACGTACATCTTTAGGAATGCGTGCTGTACCGCTGATTACATTAAAAAGTATGTACCATTGGGTTCCAAGGATCATCAAGGGCATAGTCCAAATATTATGATTTAAATTATATTCAATAATCATATAAACCACTAACGGGTAAAATAAATTTGCTGGAAAAGCGGCTAAGATCTGGATTAACGGCTGTACATAAGATGTTATTTTGGGTCTTAAGCCAACCCATACTCCGACGGGGATCCAGATAAGCGAAGCGATGATTATTAAGGTGAATACTTTAAGTGCTGTTAAAAATCCTAGATAAAATACATGTATTATCTCAGATATGGCAATTTCTTTTTGGATTAGTACTACTAGAGCGATCGCAGATAATGCGATCCCTGCGATTAAAAATACATTCCAAAATAATATGGTGGTTTCATTTATTGCAGTTTGGGTTTGCGGTGAGAGATCTATGGTTTTACGAGGGGTGAATTTTTTGTAGCCATTGATAAACCAATCACAGACGATGCTAAATAAGAATTCGATGGTGCGTACTAAACGAGTTTTGGTTAAGATAGTTAAGAACCATGATTCATAAATTTCTTCTTCATCGTCTATTTCAGCTTTAAATTTATCAGCCCAAGATAATAGTGGCCTAAAAATTAGTTGGTCATATAATAATATCACTATTAACATCGCGATAATCGCATAGCATTGTGCGACAAGATTGGCTTCACGCATTGCGACATATATGTATGATCCCAAACCAGGTAAAGTGATTTGCTGTTTAGATACCTCAATTGCTTCTGATAACACCACAAAGAACCAACCGGCCGACATGGATACCATGGTGTTCCAAATCAAGGCTTGCATACCGTGCGGAACTTCTACTTTCCAGAATTTTTGCCATCCCGAAAGGTGATACATTTTGCATACCTCTTGTAGATCGTGGGGGACGGTGCGTAGGGACTGATACAGGCTCAGGATCATATTCCAGACTTGCGATGTAAAAATAGCAAAGACTGCGGCACATTCTGGTCCCAGGAGACTATTTGGGAATAGGCTAATAAAACCCACTACGGTTATAGATAGCATCCCCAGTACCGGAATAGACTGCAAGACATCTATTAATGGTAATAAAAATTTTTCTGCATGCCGATTTTTTGCTGCTAATGGAGCTATCGTAAAGGTGACTAATAACGAAAAAAACATCGCAATAAACATGCGCAGCACAGAGCTTATTGCGTATCCAGGCAATGCCCAGGGATCTAAAGTTATTTCTATAGACTCGCCTACCTTATACGGTAGCGCCATGCGCGCCGCCCCCCAAGCCAGGGCGGCTAGGATCCCAAAGACTATAAGTAGCACGATAACATCCCAAATGTTAGGGGACATTTTTGTAAGCGCGCGCGATGTCTGGTAACGTGATTGTTGTGTCATATTAATATTAAGTATAGGCCTTGTAGTCGTGTTAACTAGACCTGTATACTATCATGTAATGCGTTAGGTGGGACGATAAGTGGTGGATAATATGAAATGTAGGCCAGCATTGCAAATTTTTTTGTCCGCATTGGTAATTTTTTTGTTAAGTAACTCTGTTTCAGCGGTTACTCTAGACAACCTCAATTCTGTAGTTATTCAAGTAACAGACACTAGTCTCGAGACGCGTACCAAGGTATTGCCGCAGGCTTTTGAGCAAGTCATGCGCCGTGTTGCCAGTTCTCATAGCGCCGTGTCGCATGCTGAGTTTGCAAAAGCCAAGCAAAAAATTGATGCCTATATTAAGACCTTTTTCTATACTGGGAGTTCAGGTAACTATAATTTGACGGTACAATTCAATGACCAAGCGTTGGCTGAGTTGTTAACAACAATGGGTCGCAGTAGTTTTAGTAAAAACCGCCCGCAAGTATTATTATGGTTAGTGGTAGATCAGGATAGTAAGCCACAATTTGTTAGCAGTGGCTCTCAGGAGCCATTGGCAGATAAAATTGATCTGCTGTCTAGTAACTATGGTTTACCAATTTTATTCCCCTTATTGGACTTGACTGAACGTTTGTTCATTGCAGAGCAAGATGTAATAAATTTTAATCTGTCGCCATTACAACAGGCAGCAGGGCGTTATAATGCGGATTCAGTTGTGGTTGGTAAAATTAACTATTTGTCTGGGATATGGCATTGTGAGTGGCGCCTGTTGGATGGCTCGCAAGATGTTGCTTGGAATAGTAGTGGTGATGATTTAGATGTAGAGCTAGAGCTAATGTTTAATCAACTAGCAGATAAGCTTATTGCTAGTTATAAAGTTACCGATAAAAATAGTATTGCGGTACGTGTTAAAGGCGTTACCAATGTTGCAGATTACGCTAAAGTATTGGCGTATTTGAAAAATGTAAGTGTGGTACAACAAGTTGAAATTGGCAGCGTCGATGGTAATCAGGCCATGTTTATTATTAGCTCAGAAGCTGGCAAAGAGGCTGTTATAAAAGCATTAAACAAGGATACTTTGTTAACTGCTGAGTCTGATATAGATATAGACGCGACATTAATATATAGGATTAATTCGTGACCCTAACGCAGTTACCACTTGGTTTTAGATTACGCGATGACGCGACTTTTGCGAGCTTTTTGCCTGCTGATAATTTACAAGTTTTAAATGCTGTTTTTAATATCGTGCGTGGTATTGGCGACAATTTTATATATATTTGGGGGCCAGAGGGTTGTGGCCGTAGTCATTTGTTGCAAGCTAGTTGCCATGCGGCATCGGAATATAGACAAACCGCCGTTTATTTGTCGTTAGATAATCCTGATATTACTGGGCTGGAAAATATCGATCTAATTTGTATTGATGATATAGACAAAATTGCTGGCAACAAAATTTGGGAAGAGCAATTATTTCATTTATTTAATCGTATCCGAGCTAATAATAAACGTTTACTAATATCTGCTGATGTGCCGCCTACGGGTTTAAAAATTAATCTACCAGATCTAAAGTCGCGTCTTTCCTGGGGGGTGGTATACCAATTGCATGCTTTGACTGATGAGCAAAAATTGGCGGCTTTACAGTTGCGCGCGCAAAGCCGGGGCTTAGATTTAGATCCGGTAGTAGGCAAATTTCTATTACGTCGTTGCCCGCGTAATATGGCAGAGCTGTTTACTATGTTGGAACAACTCGATCAGGCATCCCTTGAACGGCAGCGGCGTTTGACGATACCGTTTGTCAAGGATGTGCTAGGGGTTTAAGCTATAATTTTGGCTTTGTATTCCGTTTAAGTTGTGCTAAACAGGAACAGGAATAGGAAATGGTAAATTACAATAGAATCATGAGGTTAGATTTACCGCCAGGGCAATCTATATTTTTATGGTGAGCTAGAGGTACGGGTAAGTCCACCTATTTGCATAAAAATTATCCTAATGCCATCTTTATAGATCTTCTAAAAACAGAAGATTTTGGTAGATTCTTAACCAAGCCTTGGCAGATGCGTGAGCAGCTTGAGGCTATGCCCACAGAAAAATTACACGATCCAGTAATTATTGATGAAGTGCAAAAGATCCCAGCTTTGCTAGATGAGGTGCACTGGTTAATTTATGGGATGGTAAATATTTTGCATGATCAACCCGCTGGTGTGCTAGATCCTGCTTCATTGTGCGCCTCTAGTTGTCGTACTCCAATAGTAATCTTGAATGCATGATTTTCTAATTTTTCAGACAAGCCGTATTTTTGCCGTATTGATGATAACTCTGGCGCGTCCACCGCTAACATAAAATATTCTAAATCATCTTCCACTATTGTATAGAAACCCAGCGGCTTAAAATGAATCGTTTGCCCTAGCTCCTGGAGCTTGGCAATATTTTTTGCCTCATGTTCATTTATAACGGAAATTTTAGCGCCATCTGGTAATTGGTATCCCGGTACTTGGATTTGTTGGAACAGTTCACGAATATAGCCGTCAGAAACCTTTAGATAGGTTACGCCGCTATTAGCTTGTTCTATAGTGCCATGATTTTGGAGTTTACTTTTTGCGTAAGATAGCATACGTGGCCGGCTAATCCTGGATCCATCCACGATGTACCCTAAGCTTACCCCAGTAAAACAGATTGCTAATATCCCTATAATAATCCTATTGCGCATGCTCAGTTCCCCTAAAATTTTGCGGTTTTTACTATAGTATCACATTGCGATTTCTGCGATACTATTGTCAACTAAATTATAGCCATCCGTAGGTACCACTGTGCACTTAGTTATCTTACTTTATGCCTTGTTTGCGAGCTTATTCACGCTGCAAAAAAACACACTTAATCATTGCGATCCTTTCTTTATGGTAGGTTCTAGAATGTTATTTGCGGGGCTAGTATTATTAGTCTATGTTGCCATTCGCCATAGACCAAGATCCTTTAAGATCAAACCAGCGCATATCGGTGGCATTGTATTATTGGCGCTCAGTCAGATTTATTTAACCAATATATTTGAGATTTGGGCTATCAAGCATATGATATCTTCTAAGGCATGTTTACTATACAGTCTCTCGCCATTTATCTCTGCTCTAGTTGCCTATGTAATACTGAAAGAGACGATGTCACGTAAGAAAATGTTGGGTATGTTTGTAGGGTTTTTGGGGTTGATGCCAATAATTTTCGCGCAAACGAGTGAAGAAATTAGCAGTGGTACATTTTTGGTATTTACTCTAGCAGAATTGGCGATGCTAGGCGCAGTATTCGCTAGTGTTTATGGTTGGATTCAGCTTAAAAAAGTTATGACCGACACTGCATTTTCACCATTGCTAGCCAACGGCTTTAGTATGACTATTGGTGGTGTTCTGGCCTTATTACACTCATACTTTGTAGGTGAACAGTGGGCGCCGCTGCCGGTGACTAATCTACAGCCATTTATAATTAATACCATTATAATGTGTTTAATTTCTAATCTTATTTGTTATAACTTGTATGGATACTTATTAAAGCGCTTTAGTGCTACTTTCATGTCATTTGTTGGGTTAGTAACCCCATTATTTGCGTCTTTATTTGGGTTTGTATGGCTTAATGAAACTATTACTTGGCATTATTTTGTATCGATGATTTTATTTTCAGTAGGGTTAGTAATATTCTATAGAGAAGAAATGGGGCGCGACAAAGTATTTGAGATAAAGGCTACAGCGGATATAGCATAACATGACTAAAAAATTACGCGCCACGTTATTATGGAGTGTAGTATCTTTATTAATGGTGCTGCACTTTTTCTTGTTACTTTCTGTTGGAGTTATTACTACAGAGATCCGTGTGGCGTTGGATTTATCTGCATTAGAGCTAAGTTTTTTAGCGAGTTCATATCTTTATATCTATCTTATCTTGCAAACTCCTGCTGGTATTCTGTTAGATGAATTCGGACCACGAAAATTATTAACTATTGGCTCCTTAGTTTGTGGCTTGGGGTGTTGGATGTTTTCCAGCAGTTCACATCTATACATTGCTATTATCGCTAGAATCTTAACTGGGGGTGGTTTAGCGTTTGTTTTTGTGTCATCGATTCAATTAGCCGGTCGTTGGTTTGCAAAGCGTTATTTTGGCATGATGATTGGTTTTTCAGAAGCATCTGGGATGTTGGGAGCCATAATTGGCAACATGTTGCTAGCTATATTTATGCACAAGATCGGCTGGCGGGAGAGCTATGCTTGGGCCGCATTTTTCTCTTTATTATTAGCTATTCTAGCATGGGTGTGTATTAGGGATTATCCAGATCACTATGTAATTACAGCAAAAAGTAGGCTTACCGTAAAAAAAGTAATCGCAAGCATTAAAATTTTGAGTCATGAACCACAAGTTTGGCTCCAAAGTGCGTATATAGCCTTGATGTACGAAACTATAACGGTGTTTTGTGGTTTGTGGGCCAATCCATTCTTAAGGCATGCCTTTGCTTTAAATTTAGAGCAAGCAACAATGTCTTGTTCGTTGGTGTTGGCTGGTATCGGGATTAGTTCACCAATTGCTGGAATACTCTGTGATACGGATCGCAAAAAAGCTAAATGTTTAAAAACCTGTGCTGTAGCTATGTTTGTACTGATGTGTATAATTTTATATACGCCTAGTTTACCTGCATGGTTAATCAACATGCTAATGTTTATGCTTGGTGTGTCTGGCTCTAGCTTGATTCTCTGTTTTACAATTGTGTCTGATGTAGCACCTGAAGGCGCCAAAGGTACTAGCGTTGGCTTAACTAATACTTTATCTTTATCTTCAGCGGTAATCTTGCAGCCAATCATAGGTTGGATTTTGAGTTCACTCTCGCGCAAGGCGTCGGTAGATGGGTTGGAGTTATATACGGCCAATAATCTTAGGGTGGCGTTGAGTATGTTGCCAATTATGATTTTTATTGCGTATATAGTTTCATTATATATAGAGAAACAATTTAAAAAATAAACAGCAATGCAATCCCAAGCATTAGTCTATATATTACAAACGGCATTACGCCAAAACGCTCTAACCATCGTAGAAATAAACCAATGCACAAATAACCGCTTATTGCAGACACTATAAACCCGAATAATAATGCTTGATAATTATACACTGCATGGCTGATTGCTAGTTTATAGCCTTCTAAGCCGCCAGCTAATAAAATTACCGGTATTGATAATAAAAAAGAATATCGCGCGGCAGCTTGGCGTGTTAAGCCAACTAATAAACCAGCAGTAAGAGTAATCCCGGATCTAGAGGTGCCAGGTATTAATGCCATTGCTTGTGCGCAGCCTATTAGTATAATGTCCCTTAGGCGCAGCGTATATTCGTCGCGTTGTTGTCTAGCTATTAAGTACACAATCCCTAATATTAGGCCAAAAATTAATGTAGTAACTGCGATAATCCAGGTAGCGCGCATTTGTGTCGCAATAAAATTGTTAAAAAATAATCCAGCTAATCCAGCTGGAATAGTCCCTAAGCCAATTGCCCACGCTAAACGTGAATTTGGGGTGCTAGGGCCGCCGCTAATAGAATGAACCCAGTCTTTGCTCATTAAGATTAGTTCCCGTCGAAAATACGCGATCACTGCGCATAGAGTGCCCACATGTATAGCCACATCAAAAGCCAGCCCCTGATCTTGCCAGCCAAATAATTTAGGAAATAATATAAGATGTGCTGAGCTTGATACGGGTAAAAATTCCGTTAATCCTTGTACTAATGCCAAGATAAATACGTGATACATATTTTCCACTTAAAACACCTCTTGGTTCACGCAACAAAGCTTGTTCTTTGGTTGCTTGTTGGTAAAATAAACCTTGTACTTTCTGGCCCCTAATTTGGAGATTTCCAATGTCATATATACTTGTCCTCTATTATAGCCGCAGCGGCTCTGTAAAAGAACTAGCCAAGCATATAACGCGTGGCATTGAATCTGTCGGCATTGAAGCACGTATACGCACTGTGCCGCCGGTTTCGTTTACTACAGAAGCCACCGATCCGGCTATCCCGGACAGCGGGGCTATCTATGCGACACTTGACGACTTGGCTGGATGCGCTGGACTAGCCATGGGTAGCCCTACCAGATTCGGGAATATGGCAGCACCCTTGAAGTATTTTCTAGATAATACTGGCAATTTATGGTTTAATGGCGCATTAGCTGGTAAACCAGCTTGTGTATTTTCTGCTACGGCATCGATGCACGGTGGGCAAGAAACTACGCCATTAAGCATGATGTTGCCCTTGCTACACCATGGTATGTTGATTCTAGGGATCCCATATACCGAGCCCAGGCTTAGCAGCACTATAACTGGTGGTAGCCCTTATGGTGCAACCCATGTTTCTGGGGCACAGCACGATAAGCCTATTAGTGATGATGAAAAACAACTTGCATTTGCATTAGGCAAACGGTTGGCAGAAGTAACGCAAAAGTTGGCAAAATAGTCAGTACAGCTTGAACTTAATTATAAAAATATGCTCTAACCTTGCAGTAGGGGCGCGCTGAGAGGGGTGGTGTATGCAAGCAAGTGAATTTAATGGAATTATGTTAAGGATTAGATCTTTAAAACTTGATCTATTCCGGGATCACCTGGATGTTTCTGATTGTCTACTGCATGATTTAACCCCGGGGCAATGGGATGGATTTGTGGATGCTCTATCCGGATGCAAAAATTTGCAAACAATTATTTTGGTTAATCAGGGCTTAGATAAATTAGATCTTAAACGATGGCAAGGACTTGGGGATGCTCTATCGCACTGCAAACATTTGCAAACAATTTCCTTTAGTGTCATTGCCACAGTTGATTCAAATAGGTTGGATAAATTAAATGCATTAAGTCCTATTCAATGGCGAGCACTTGGGGATGCTCTATCGCAATGCGAAAATTTGCAAAAGATTTCCTTTTCTAAGAACTACTTAGGAAAATTAGACATTGCACAATGGCAAGCATTTGGAGATGCTCTATCGTGCTGCGAAAATTTGCGGACAATTGACTTAGATCATAACCAATTAGGTGAATTAAACGATGTGGAATGGCAAGCATTTGTTAATGCTCTATCGCGCTGCAAAAATTTGCGTACAATTGACTTAAAATATAACCAGTTAGGTAAATTAAACGATGTGGAATGGCAAGCATTTGGAGATGCTCTATCGCGCTGCAAAAATTTGCGTACAATTGACTTAGATCATAACCAGTTAGGTGAATTAAACGATGTGGAATGGCAAGCATTTGTTAATGCTCTATCGCGTTGCGAAAATTTGCAAAAGATTAATTTGCTTGGTAGCAGATTAAGTAAATTAAGCTCTGTAAAATGGCAAAAACTTGGAGATGCTCTGTCGCATTGCAAACATTTGCAGACAATTGTCTTAGATTTATGCGAAACTGAATTAAACTTTGTAGACTTGGATAAACTTGGGGATGCTCTATCGCAATGCGAAAATTTTCAAACAATTGACTTAAATTGGGGTCATATAAAAAAATTAGATCCTGCAAAATGGAAAAAATTTGGAAAAGCTTTGTTGAAATGCAAGAATTTACATACAATTAACTTGAGTAATAACGAGTTAAAGGCGATGGCTCGTGTTAAATGGCAAGCCTTTGCGAAAACTCTATCGCAATGCAAAAATTTGCATACAATTGACTTGCGTTATAACGATTTAGGTGGATTAGACAAAGATAATTGGAAAGAATTTGTTACTGCCCTTTCACAATGCAAAAATTTTCAAAAGATTGGCTTGAGTGGTAACCACTTAATAAAATTAAGCGATGAACGATGGCAAGCACTTGGGAAGGATCTACCGAAATGGGAAAATTTTCAAACCATTGACTTGAGTAATAACGAATTAAGCGGGTTAGATGTTGTTAAATGGCAAGCGCTTGGGAATGCTCTATCGCAAAGCAAAAATTTGCATACAATTGACCTTGGTAAGAACTCCTTAAATATATTAACTCCTGAGATATGGCAAGCATTTGGGGCGGCTTTATCGCAATGCGAAAATTTTCAAACCATTGACTTGAGTAATAACCACTTAAGCGCGTTAGATGTTGTTAAATGGCAAGCGCTTGGGAATGCTCTATCGCAAAGCAAAAATTTGCATACAATTGACCTTGGTAATAACCTCTTAAATATATTAACTCCTGAGATATGGCAAGCATTTGGGGCGGCTTTATCGCAAAGCAAAAATTTGCATACAATTGACCTTGGTAATAACTTCTTAAATATATTAACTGATGATAAGTGGGAAGCATTTGGGGCGGCTTTATCGCAAAGCAAAAATTTGCAAACAATTAACTTAGGTGAAAATAATTTATGTTACTTAACAACTCCTGAGATATGGCAAGCATTTGGAAATGCTTTATCGCAATGCGAAAATTTGCGGACAATTGACTTTAGTGATAACTACTTAAAAGAATTAAGTCTTACACAATGGCCAGAATTTGGGAATGCTCTATCCAAATGCGAAAATTTGCAGACAATTGGTTTTAGTGCTAATGGGCTCAATGCATTAACTGATGATCAATGGCCAGCATTTATAGATGCTCTATCGCAATGCAAAAAATTGCAGACAATTGACTTAAGTAACAACGACTTAACTATTGATCAGTTGTTAAAGTTGGAGGAGCTCTTATATAAATATAAGAATTTTCCAAATATTTCTTTAGATAGCGATACTAGACAACAGGCAAAATACAACCTTGATATGCAATTTCATACTGAATTCAAAAAAGGATATATTGATGAAAATGCAATTAGACCTGTTACGTTAGAAGAGTTAAAAGAATTATTGACTTTCGCAAGACGCTCGTATCTTCTATTTGCGGAAGATTATTATTGTCAATATATGAGGGCTATGTTACAAAATGGATTTTCAGAATCTGGGCTATTTAATTCAAGTTTTGAAGGCCTTGTAACAGATAGATACAGCACAAAATATAGAGATAGCGCAGATGAAATAACCATCGAAGATATATTGAAATCAAACAATAATGAGCTATTTAATAAATTTTTGCAAAGTTTGTCGGTTGTGAAAGTAGAATTTGCGCCGCCACCATCGGCGTCAACTGTCCATAATTCACCCACTAATAATTCTATTTTATTTTCTAAATCTAAAGAGGAGCCACCGCTAAAGAAATTACATCTAAAAGAAGATTCTCCGTCACAAGAAGAGGAGCCACCGCTAAAGAAATTACATCTAAAAGAAGATTCTCCGTCACAAGAAGAGGAGCCACCGGTAAAAAAGCCACATTAAATTTGCCTAATAGGAAATTAGAAAATGAGTGTAATTCCCTTATTAGTCAGTACAGCTTGAACTTAATTATAAAAATATGCTCTAACCTTGCAGTAGGGGCGCGCTGAGAGGGGTGGTGTATGCAAGTAGATGGATTTAATGAAATTGTGTTAAGGATTAGATCTTTAAAACGTGATCTATTCCGGGATCGCCTGGATGTTTCTGATTGTCTACTGCATGAATTAACCTCGGAACAATGGAAAGAATTTGTGGATGATCTATCCGGATGCAAAAATTTGCAAACAATTATTTTGGTTAATAAGGGCTTAGATGAATTAGATTTTGAACGATGGCAAGAACTTGGGGATGCTCTATCGCACTGCAAACATTTGCAAACAATTTCCTTTAGTGCCAGTGCCACAGCTAATTCAAATAGGTTGAATAAATTAAATGCATTAATTCCTATTCAATGGCGAGCACTTGGGGATGCTCTATCGCAATGCGAAAATTTGCAAAAGATTTCCTTTTCTAAGAACTACTTAGGAAAATTAGACATTGCACAATGGCAAGCATTTGGAGATGCTCTATCGTGCTGCGAAAATTTGCGGACAATTGACTTAGATCATAACCAATTAGGTGAATTAAACGATGTGGAATGGCAAGCATTTGTTAATGCTCTATCGCGCTGCAAAAATTTGCGTACAATTGACTTAAAATATAACCAGTTAGGTAAATTAAACGATGTGGAATGGCAAGCATTTGGAGATGCTCTATCGCGCTGCAAAAATTTGCGTACAATTGACTTAGATCATAACCAGTTAGGTGAATTAAACGATGTGGAATGGCAAGCATTTGTTAATGCTCTATCGCGTTGCGAAAATTTGCAAAAGATTAATTTGCTTGGTAGCAGATTAAGTAAATTAAGCTCTGTAAAATGGCAAAAACTTGGAGATGCTCTGTCGCATTGCAAACATTTGCAGACAATTGTCTTAGATTTATGCGAAACTGAATTAAACTTTGTAGACTTGGATAAACTTGGGGATGCTCTATCGCAATGCGAAAATTTTCAAACAATTGACTTAAATTGGGGTCATATAAAAAAATTAGATCCTGCAAAATGGAAAAAATTTGGAAAAGCTTTGTTGAAATGCAAGAATTTACATACAATTAACTTGAGTAATAACGAGTTAAAGGCGATGGCTCGTGTTAAATGGCAAGCCTTTGCGAAAACTCTATCGCAATGCAAAAATTTGCATACAATTGACTTGCGTTATAACGATTTAGGTGGATTAGACAAAGATAATTGGAAAGAATTTGTTACTGCCCTTTCACAATGCAAAAATTTTCAAAAGATTGGCTTGAGTGGTAACCACTTAATAAAATTAAGCGATGAACGATGGCAAGCACTTGGGAAGGATCTACCGAAATGGGAAAATTTTCAAACCATTGACTTGAGTAATAACGAATTAAGCGGGTTAGATGTTGTTAAATGGCAAGCGCTTGGGAATGCTCTATCGCAAAGCAAAAATTTGCATACAATTGACCTTGGTAAGAACTCCTTAAATATATTAACTCCTGAGATATGGCAAGCATTTGGGGCGGCTTTATCGCAATGCGAAAATTTTCAAACCATTGACTTGAGTAATAACCACTTAAGCGCGTTAGATGTTGTTAAATGGCAAGCGCTTGGGAATGCTCTATCGCAAAGCAAAAATTTGCATACAATTGACCTTGGTAATAACCTCTTAAATATATTAACTCCTGAGATATGGCAAGCATTTGGGGCGGCTTTATCGCAAAGCAAAAATTTGCATACAATTGACCTTGGTAATAACTTCTTAAATATATTAACTGATGATAAGTGGGAAGCATTTGGGGCGGCTTTATCGCAAAGCAAAAATTTGCAAACAATTAACTTAGGTGAAAATAATTTATGTTACTTAACAACTCCTGAGATATGGCAAGCATTTGGAAATGCTTTATCGCAATGCGAAAATTTGCGGACAATTGACTTTAGTGATAACTACTTAAAAGAATTAAGTCTTACACAATGGCCAGAATTTGGGAATGCTCTATCCAAATGCGAAAATTTGCAGACAATTGGTTTTAGTGCTAATGGGCTCAATGCATTAACTGATGATCAATGGCCAGCATTTATAGATGCTCTATCGCAATGCAAAAAATTGCAGACAATTGACTTAAGTAACAACGACTTAACTATTGATCAGTTGTTAAAGTTGGAGGAGCTCTTATATAAATATAAGAATTTTCCAAATATTTCTTTAGATAGCGATACTAGACAACAGGCAAAATACAACCTTGATATGCAATTTCATACTGAATTCAAAAAAGGATATATTGATGAAAATGCAATTAGACCTGTTACGTTAGAAGAGTTAAAAGAATTATTGACTTTCGCAAGACGCTCGTATCTTCTATTTGCGGAAGATTATTATTGTCAATATATGAGGGCTATGTTACAAAATGGATTTTCAGAATCTGGGCTATTTAATTCAAGTTTTGAAGGCCTTGTAACAGATAGATACAGCACAAAATATAGAGATAGCGCAGATGAAATAACCATCGAAGATATATTGAAATCAAACAATAATGAGCTATTTAATAAATTTTTGCAAAGTTTGTCGGTTGTGAAAGTAGAATTTGCGCCGCCACCATCGGCGTCAACTGTCCATAATTCACCCACTAATAATTCTATTTTATTTTCTAAATCTAAAGAGGAGCCACCGCTAAAGAAATTACATCTAAAAGAAGATTCTCCGTCACAAGAAGAGGAGCCACCGCTAAA
>Ga0206973_1066_pt1 | contig 27372 bp, 28 predicted proteins | sample Alteio_BWOrgHeat_83_FD_152927 | JGI IMG/M metagenome (GOLD analysis project Ga0206973, IMG submission 152927) | Enriched cells from forest soil in Barre Woods Harvard Forest LTER site, Petersham, Massachusetts, United States -... | ecosystem: Environmental > Terrestrial > Soil > Temperate forest >...
GTTTGATATAACCTGGCGTTTTTCATCAGGCCATTCCACAACCAATGAATCAATTTTTGTTGCAGCGCCTAATCCAAAATGTGCTCTCGGGTCATCAGTTGATAAATAGCCGCGCGTTGGATAATGCTCATAATATTGCTGCTTTCCATCATAATAAACATGCAATCTTGCGCCAATGCCATCTATGTTTTTTTCATTCCCTTGAATGTTCACTGCGAGATAGTGTTCAGCATTATTTGACTTGCTTTTATCAAACAAAGTGTTCTCATAAATAAATGCTTCGTCATCTATATTGTTCACAACAAAATCAAGATCGCCGTCATTATCCAGGTCAACATAAGCAGCACCATTTGAAAAAGAAGGCTGGGTAATTCCCCAATCGGTTGATTTATTTTCAAACTCAATTCCATTCGTGTTTTTAAAAGCGTAGTTGGCAATTTTTATAATGGGTAATGCCTCTGTCATTGATAAACTGTAAATACCGTTTTTGTTAGCAGCACTGTTATCAGAAGCAGTGAAATCGAGATCAGTTACATCGCGCGGTATTCCGTTTGAAATAATGATATCACGCAAACCATCATTATCAAAATCTGCAACCAACGGGCACCAGCTCCAGTCCGTTTGGTAAATACCAGCCATAAAGCCAATGTCAGAATATATTGGATGATGGCCGGGAATAGTACCACTGTTTAATTGCAACACATTGCGCTCGTATTGATGCGTGTAACCATATTTTGCAGCGTTGATGTAATTGTAATATTCATTGCCGCTGAGCATGCGTTTCTTGCGCATGTTTGTTTCAGGCAACATTTCAAGCGAAATAAAATCTGTATAACCATCATTATTTATATCAACTGCATCTGTGCCCATTGCATTCCATGCAGTATGTTTAAAATACTGGGGTAGTTTATCTGTAAAAGTTCCGTCGTGATTATTGATATAACACAGGTCATTCGAAACAAAATCATCAGCAACATAAATATCAGGCCAGCCGTCATTGTTGATGTCTGTAATGCACGCCGCATGCCCCCAACCTTCAATTGTAATACCTGTCTGTTTTGAAACATTGGTAAAAGTTCCATTGCCGTTATTGCGATACAAACGGTCTGTATTCAATGCGCTTCCATCTTTTACTTTCGGGCGAAAACGTATGGGCGTTTTAGGATCATACAATTCATTTGTAACCTGGTACATATCCAGGTCACCATCATGATCGTAATCGAAAAAATATGCCTGTGTGCTAAAGCCTGTATCAGCCAGGCCGTATTGTTTTGCGGACTCTTTAAATGTAGGAATACCATCTTTATTCAATCCCTGGTTAATGTATAAAAGATTTGTACGCAGTTGAAAAATTCAGGTATGATAACAGATGCTTTGTTCACAGATTTTAATAATGATGGCAAAGTTGATTTAATAGTTACCGGTGAATGGATGCCTGTAACATTTTTTAAGAACACAGGCAAAGGTTTTGAAGCAGTTAAAACAGGTTTGGAAAATAATATTGGTTGGTGGAACAGTATTGTTGCCGGTGATTTTGATGGTGATGGAGACATTGATTACATAGTTGGCAATCTCGGTTTGAATACAAATTATACATGCAGTACATCAGAACCGCTTACCATTCTTGCAAAAGATTTAGATAATAATGGTTCACTCGATGCAATGGTGTTTGGCTATATGAAAGCGGAAGACGGAACGATGAAGCCATTTCCTATGTCAACCAAGGGTGACCTGGAAGACCAGGTGATATCAATGAAAAAAAAGTTCCCAACGTATACAGCGTATGGTGCCGCAACAATAGATGATATCTGGAGTGCAACAGATAAACAGGATGCAATTATGTTGCAGGCAAACTATATGCAAACTTCATACATTGAAAATGAAGGCAATGGCCAGTTTAAAATAAAGCCTTTACCGCTTGAAACACAGGCTGCGCCTGTATATGGAATGATAGCAGAAGATGTTGATGGGGATGGAAACCTTGATCTGTTAATGGTGGGCAATGATTATGGAATGGAACCTTACACCGGAAGGATGGATGCATTTAATGGCCTTTATTTAAGAGGTGATGGCAAAGGAAATTTTCAGCCATTCACATTAGCACAATCCGGTTTTTATGTTCCGGGTGATGCAAAAGGCCTGGCTAAAATTCATGATGCAAAAGGTGAAGACTTATATATCGCAACGCAAAACCAGGATAGTTTGTTGGTGTTTTCAAAATCAACCAGTAATAAAAGCAGCAACTGGATAAACCTGCAGGCTGAAGATTTTTCCGCAGATATATTTTATGCAAACAGCACAAAAAAGCACGTTGAGTTTTATTATGGCAGTACATATTTATCTCAATCATCAAGAAAACTTGAACTGACAAGCGATATAGATAAAGTTGTTATCACCAATTTCAAAGGAGAAAAAAGAGAAGTGCCGAATAAATAGGTTGCTTTTACAAATAAATCACAATCAAAAATTTATTTAAATAAATATTGATTTTGTTGTTTCGTTTTACTTACTAAATTGTGAGTGAAATGTTTGCCGATGGGATCAGCTTCATTAATCGTTCTAACTATTGCCGCAATCGTATTTGCAGGAGGCGGAATTGCGGTTGCAAAATTCCTTGTAAAAGGTTCAAAGAATGCTGTAAAAGGACAAGCATATGAATGCGGCATTCCTTCAGAAGGCTCTCCATGGAATCAATTTAATATTGGCTATTATTTATTTGCCCTCATCTTTTTAATTTTTGATGTGGAGCTTGTTTTTTTATATCCATGGGCTGTTGTAGTGAAGCAAATTGGTATGGCTGCATTAGTTGAAATAATAATATTTCTTTTTATTCTTTTCATGGGATTTTTATATGCGCACAAACAAGGCGCGTTGAAGTGGATGTAACCTCACCCCCTGCCCTCTCCGCAAGCGGAGAGGGGAAAGAACAACAAAATGAAAAACGAAAACGAAATATTGAACGAATCGAAAGTCTCTCCCTTTGGGGAAGATTCAGAGAGGGCATCGGTTGCTTTTCCGGGTGAAGTTCATCCAACTGCAGGTGGTGGAATTTTACTAAGCAAGCTGGATGAAGTAATTAACTGGGCGCGCTCCAATTCATTATGGCCATTGGTGTTTGGTACAAGTTGTTGTGCCATTGAAATGATGTCAACTGCTGCCGCAAAATATGATTGGTCGCGTTTTGGTTTTGAAGTGGCGAGAGCAACACCAAGACAGGCTGATGTTATCATAATCGCGGGGACAATTGTAAATAAAATGGCGCCTGTTTTAAAAAGGTTATATGATCAGATGCCTGATCCAAAATATGTGATTGCAATGGGCGCCTGTGCAACAAGTGGCGGCCCTTTTTTTTATAACACCTATTCTGTTGTAAAGGGTGCAGATCATATAATACCGGTTGATGTGTACATCGCAGGTTGCCCGCCCCGGCCTGAAGCATTGCTGCATGCGTTGATAACATTACAGCAGAAAATAAAAAGTGGTGCAACGAGAGAGCAGATTAGAAATGGAATTGGGAATTAGGAATTAGTAATAAGCAATTGGAATTATAAAAGATTTTAATGACGAATGAAGCGCTAAAAATAAAATTACCTGAACTAATTCCTTCAGTTGTTTTTGAAGAAGGTGGTGAATGGATAACTGCTTTTGTTGATGCTTCAGCGTGGAAAACCATTGCGCAGCAACTTCGGTCAAACGAAGATTTTCAATTTGATTATTTGTTTTGCGTTACCTGTGTTGATTGGAAAACACATCTAACAATGGTGTATCATTTAACATCAACAATATATCGTCATTCATTGGTGATAAAAGCAAAACTTGACAGGAATAATCCTGAGATTGAAACGGTTTCAGATATATGGCGCACGGCAGAGTTTCATGAAAGGGAAGCGTATGATTTGTTTGGTGTGAAGTTTTTACATCATCCTGATTTGAGAAGATTATTATTGACCGATGATTTTGATGGTTATCCTTTAAGAAAAGATTTTGAAGACCCGATTAATATGATAAAGTTGTAAGCCCCATCCCCTAAAGGGGAGAAAAAGTTTTCAATGTATAGAGAGACACAAATAATTAAACATGCTCAAAAAGCCTCCTCCAACGGAGGCAATTTAGAGGAGGCCGGTGATCTGGTTATCAACGTAGGTCCGCAGCATCCTTCTACGCATGGCGTGTTGCATCTTGTTATCACATTGCATGGTGAAACCATAAAAAACGTTGAGCCGCATCTCGGCTATATTCATCGTTCTATAGAAAAAATGTGTGAGAGTTTATCGTACCGGCAATTCATTTATGTTACAAGCCGCATGGATTATCTTTCTTCCCACATCAATAATCATGGCTGTGCAATGTGTGTGGAGAAAGGATTGCAGGTTGAAATTCCGCCACGTGCAAAAGTGATCCGTGTATTAATGGATGAATTAACAAGGTTGGCATCACACCAGCTTTGGTGGGGGGCAATGGCGATGGATGTTGGTGCCCTCACTCCTTTCTTTCATGCTTTTCGCGAACGTGAAATGATCAATGACATCATGGAAGAAACATGCGGGGCAAGATTGACCATGAACTACATGGTGCCGGGCGGAGTGATGTACGATATTCATCCTAATTTTCAAAAAAGAGTAAAAGAGTTTATTGAAGAATTTAAAAAGAAGATTGATGAATATGATGAACTGGTAACAGGCAACATCATCTTTCAAAACCGCATGAAAGGCGTTGGATACCTTACAAAAGAAGATGCGATCTCATATGGTTGTACAGGTCCAACGGCAAGAGGCAGCGGCGTTAGTTGCGATATAAGAAAATTATATCCTTATGAAGTGTATGACCAGGTTCAGTTTAATGAAATAATTGAGACCGATGGTGATTGTTTCGCGCGTTATCTTGTTCGCATGCAGGAAATGCGACAGTCACTTTCTATGGTTGAACAATTAATTGATAATATTCCCGAAGGTGATTTCCAGGCAAAGACAAAAGCCGTATTGAAATTACCTAAAGGAGAATTTTATTCAAAAATAGAAACTGCACGCGGTGAATTTGGAGTGTATATAGTAAGTGAAGGTGGCACAACTCCATACCGGATAAAATTCCGTTCACCGGGTTTCTCTAATTTATCCGCATTGAATCATATGGCAAAAGGATATAAGATCGGAGACCTCGTGGCGATAATGGGCACATTGGATTTAGTGATACCGGATATTGACAGGTGAATGGTCAATTGTGAGTGGTGAGTAAAATTGGAAACTGAAAATTATGTTTAGTCTTGAAAGCATAACAAATTCTATTCAAACATGGTTGAACAATACATTCAATCCAACAATTGCATTGTTGTTTGAATGTGTGATTGTCGGCGTATTGGTGATTAGCTTGTTTGCTGTGCTTGGCCTGGTACTGGTGTTAATGGAAAGAAAAGTTTCTGCATATATGCAGATCCGTCTTGGCCCAAATCGTGTCGGGCCCGGCGGCTCATTGCAAACTGTTGCAGATACTTTAAAACTTGTAGTGAAAGAAGGCCTCACTCCTGATGGTGCAGATAAATTTTTATTCAATCTCGCACCCTTTCTTGTTATTATTATTTCGATGCTGGTGCTTGCACCTATTCCTTTTGCAAAAAATTTCCAGATATTGGATATCAATATCGGTGTATTGTATGTGAGCGCTGTTTCGTCTGTATCTGTCATCGGTATCCTTATGGCAGGTTGGGCAAGCAATAACAAATATTCTTTGCTGGGTGCCATGCGCAGCGGTGCGCAAATTGTAAGTTATGAATTAAGTGCAGGGCTTGCTGTTCTTTCTATCGTTGTGCTTACAGGCAGCCTGCAACTTTCCGACATTATTGCATCGCAACAAAACGGCTGGTGGATCTTTAAAGGCCATATTCCTGTAATTATTTCGTTCGTCATTTTTATTATCGCAGTAACCGCAGAAACAAACCGTGCACCATTCGATCTTGCGGAAGCAGAAAGTGAACTCACTGCAGGTTTTCATACAGAATATTCAGGAATGAAATTCGCGTTGTTTTTCCTTGCAGAATACGTTAACATTTTTATCGTTTGTTCTATCGGTGCAATTTTATTTTTAGGTGGGTGGATGCCGCTGCACATCGGCAACTGGAATGGCTTTAATCATGTCATGGATTATATCCCCTCATCAGTATGGTTCATAGGGAAAGTGTTTTTTCTCATATTCGTTATCATGTGGTTTCGCTGGACATTTCCAAGATTACGCATTGACCAGTTATTAAATTTAGAGTGGAAATATTTGTTGCCGATAAGTATGCTAAATTTATTGCTGACCACATTGATTACAATTATGGGCTGGCATTTTTAAGACCCATCCCTAAAGGGGAATGAGGCAAAGTTCTTTTTTATTATGATATCAGCTTTGGTTCTTTGTAGCATCATCTGTTGTGTCACTCCCTTGTACATTCGGAACAATGTGCAGCATTATCCGAATAATAATTTACCTAGTTAGGCAGATGGTAAACAAAAAATATTTTTGAATCTTCTTAAGTCCCTTTAGGGATTTAGGGCAAAATTCCTTTTAGGGTTAGGGCATGTTTTTAAAAGATTACATATCAGATGTTTTCAACGCAACAAAATCGCTGCTGAAAGGCATGCGAAGGACAGGATATTATTTTACGCATCATAAAGAGATTATTACGCAACAATATCCTGAAGTAAAGCAGGCGTTGCCTGAACGATTTCGTGGTGAAGTAGTAATGCCGCACGATGAAAATAATGAGCACGCATGCACAGGTTGCACTGCATGTGAGCTGGCTTGTCCGAATGCTACTATAAAAATTATTACAAAGTTTGATGTAACGCCTGATGGCAAGAAGAAGAAAGCGCTCGACACATTTGTATATCATCTTGAATTATGTACGATGTGTAATTTGTGCGTGCAAGCTTGCCCGACTGATGCGATAAAAATGGCGCAGACATTTGAACACAGTGTGTATGATCGCAGCAGGCTAACGAAGAAGTTGAATGAACCAGGATCGAAAATCAGGGCGGGTGTGGAATAGTGAGTGGTGAGTGTCCTTACAACTGTAATCATTACTCACAAAAAATAATAGTTTATAATTAAAAATAATAACGGTGAATGTTGAGCGTCTTATTGACTACTCACCATTCACTACTCACAAAAAACAATCCCTTGTCAGCGTCACAAATAACTTTTTACATCATTTCCGCTTTTATTCTGGGATCAGGATTGCTTGCTGTTACAACAAGAAAAATTTTCCGCTCTGCCATCTGGCTGTTATTTTCATTGATTGGCATTGCAGCATTGTATTTCTGGATGGATTTAGAATTTATTGCAGCCGTTCAGATCATTGTATATGTTGGTGGCATTGTTGTGCTGATTATCTTTTCAATATTTCTTACGCAGAAAGCCGGCAATGAAATGCCTTTGCCTGTGCGCAAACGAAAAGTCTTTGCAATACTTGCGGTGTTGATCGGGTTTGTTTTGAGTTACACATTAATCTCTCAATATAACTTTCAACCGGAAGGCACTCAGCCATTAAATGCAGGTGTGAGCAATATAGGAACGCAAATGTTGAGCACTTCCCAACATGGATATGCTTTGCCATTTGAAGTTGTAAGTATTTTACTGCTTGCAGCGATGATTGGTTGTATTGTGATTGCAGCGCCTTTTAAACCATTATCTGCAAAACAAAATAGTACAGAACTTAATGGTACTACAGCAATAAATAATAATGATGAACTAAAAAAAGTATTGGAAGATTTGGGAGAAACTTTACATGAGTGAAATACCACTAACACATATTCTGTTTGTAAGCACTGCTTTGTTTTTTATTGGCATGTATGGATTGTTCACAAGACGAAACATGATAACGATGCTCATGTCAATAGAACTAATATTGAATAGTGTGAACATCAATTTTGTTGCGTTCAACAAATATTTATATTCTGATCAATTGAATGGAGTCTTCTTTACCATTTTTATAATAGCGATTGCTGCAGCAGAAGCAGCAGTAGGTATTGCGATCATTATAAATTTATACAGAGGCCATCATTCAATTGATGTGGAAGATGCTGGAGAAATGAAATATTAAAGCAAAAGGGAACAAGATACAAGAAAGAGAAACATGAATTACGCTTCATATATCACTTGGATTCCAATGCTGCCGATGGCAAGTTTTGTGTTGGTCGGTTTATTTGGCAGGAAGTATTTTAAAAACCTTGCTGGTGTTATCGGTACAATTGTTTTGCTCGCCATCACTGTGCTTTCTTTTATAACAGTGTATCAATATTTTTTTGTTGATGGAAAAGTAAACGATGTTTATCAATCTATCATTCCCGAACAATATTCCTGGTTACAATTCTCGCCGAATCTTTCTATTGATATAGGTATTGTGCTCGATCCCATTTCTGTAATGATGCTGTTAATAGTAAGTTTTGTTTCACTCATGGTGCACGTCTTTAGTTTGAGTTACATGAAAGGTGAAGAAAGGTTTTCTACTTACTATGCATTTCTTTCTTTATTCACTTTTTCTATGTTGGGATTGGTTGTTTCAACAAATATTTTCCAGATATATATTTTCTGGGAACTGGTTGGTATCTCTTCCTATTTATTGATTGGGTTTTATTATGATAGACCTTCTGCCGTTGCTGCATCCAAGAAGGCTTTTATTGTTACGCGTTTTGCAGACCTTGGTTTTCTCATTGGAATATTAATCCTTGCATTTAATGCGGGTACGCTCGATTTTCACACGCTGATTGAAAGGCTTACCAACACGCAATCATCACAATTCATAAGTATTACTACAAGTTCTTTTTTGGGCATCTCAATGCTAACATGGGCATTAATATTGGTGTTTGTAGGTGGCGCAGGAAAGTCTGCTATGTTTCCTTTACAAGTATGGTTGCCCGATGCAATGGAAGGCCCTACTCCTGTTTCTGCATTGATACATGCTGCCACTATGGTTGTTGCAGGTGTTTATCTTGTTGCAAGATTATTTCCACTGTATTCTTTGGATGCTATTGTATTAAATATAGTCTCTTATGTTGGCGCAATTTCTGCTTTGCTTGCAGCGATAATTGCATGCACACAAACAGATATTAAACGTGTACTTGCCTATTCAACCATATCACAGATTGGTTACATGATGTTTGCATTGGGTGTGTCGCGTTATGGTGGGGAGCAAGGTTTGGGTTATATGGCTTCGATGTTTCATTTGTTCACACATGCATTTTTTAAATCGCTGCTTTTTCTTTGTGCCGGTGCAATCATTCATTTGGTGCATAGCAATGAGATGAAGGATATGGGCGGTTTAAAAAAACTAATGCCGGTAACACATGTTGTTTTTCTAATTGCCTGTCTTGCTATTGCAGGCATTCCGCCATTCTCAGGATTTTTTAGCAAAGAAGAAATTCTAACCGCTGCGTACAACTCAAACAAATTCATTTATGCGATGGGCGTTTTTACTTCCATGCTTACAGCGTTTTATATGTTTCGTTTGTACTTCAGAATCTTTCATAATAAAGATTCGCATGTTGAAGCAGATCACAGCGAAGGAAGTTTATCAATGAAAATTCCATTAGTTATTTTAGCTATATGTACACTTGCTTCCGGCTTTGTTCCTTTTGGTTCTTTTGTTACATCTGACGGTATTTCTTTAACAACACATGTTGATATTGTCTTTTCAATTTTACCCGTTACGCTTTCTGTTGCAGCAATTTTATTTGCAGCAAAATTGTATTACATGCAAAATGAATTGCCGGGTAGAATTGCTTCTTCACTAGGAACATTTTATCATGCTGCATACAAGAAGTTTTATATTGATGAGGTATATCTTTTCATCACAAAGAAAATTATTTTCAATCTTGTTGGCAAACCAGCGGCATGGATTGATAGACATATTGTAGATGGGTTTATGAATTTGCTTGCATCAATCACTGCAAAAATTTCTGAAATGATTAAAGGTTTGCAAACAGGCAAAGTTCAGAATTACGCATTGTATTTTTTTGGAGGCATTGTGGGATTGGCTGTTTTGTTTATTTATTTATGGAAATAAATTTAATGAAAAGAATGAACCACATAGAAACATAGGAACAGAGGTTCACATAGAGCTATAATGGTTTTTAATGTGCAACATGTGTCTATGTGGTAAAGTCAGCCGATTGAAATTCAGCAGTTGAAGGGAGTGACACAACGAAGTTTAATAGCAGCACAAAAGCTAAGTACAAAAAATATCTAAATGAATTTGTCTTTATTAATATTAATTCCGCTTCTTACAGCCATTGCAATTTTATTTTGTAAGGGGCTAAAGCAAGTTCGCGTAGTTGCATTATTGGGTGCTGTTATACAACTGTTTGCCGCGTTCTTTTTATTATACGCTTACTCGAATGAACGTGCAGCCGGCAACACTTCTCAAATGTTGTTTCAGGATGCTTATATATGGTTTAAAGCACTTAAAATAGATTATCATGTTGGTGTAGATGGAATTTCAATTGCAATGATATTGCTGACTTCTTTTGTAGTGCTTGCAGGCATTTTAGTTTCATGGCGGCAGGAAAGAATGAGCAAAGAATTTTTCTTCCTGCTAATCTTGTTAAGCCTCGGTGCTTATGGCTTCTTCATCTCACTTGACTTGTTCATGCTTTTCTTCTTTCTTGAAATTGCAGTGATACCAAAATTTTTATTGATTGGTATTTGGGGAAGCGGCAAAAAAGAATATAGTGCAATGAAACTTGCGCTGATGCTGATGGGCGGCTCTGCATTGGTTTTTGTTGGATTACTCGGATTATATTTTAATAGCACATTTGGTGGCACAACAACATTTGACCTGTTACAAATTGCACAAATGCACATTCCTGTTGAAGTGCAAAAAATATTTTTTCCTTTTATATTTATTGGCTTTGGAATTTTTGGTGCATTATTTCCTTTTCATACATGGGTACCTGACGGACACTCTTCAGCACCAACAGCAGCATCTATGTTTCTTGCAGGTATTTCTATGAAGCTTGGTGGCTATGGTTGTTTGCGTGTTGCCACTTATTTAATGCCTGAGGCTGCGCATTATTATTCGCCTGTTATTATCGTGTTGGCAACGATTGCAATTATCTATGGCGCATTCGCTACGATGATGCAGAAAGATTTGAAATACATCAACGCATACTCATCTGTTAGTCATTGCGGGTTTGTTTTGCTTGGCATCGGCATGCTTACGCAAACATCTATCAACGGCGCCGTGATGCAAATGGTTTCGCACGGATTAATGACTGCACTTTTCTTCGCTGCTATCGGAATGATTTATGACCGCACGCATACAAGAATGACTGTACAACTCGGCGGTTTATTAAAAATAATGCCGTTCATTTCAACTGTGTTTGTACTGGCTGGTTTGTGTTCATTGGGTTTGCCGGGATTAAGCGGATTTGTTGCAGAAGCGACTGTGTTCATGGGCTCTTGGCAGAATGCAGATACATTATACCGGGTTGCAACAATATTATCATGTGCTTCAATTGTGGTAACTGCAGTTTATATCTTAAGAGCAGTTGGACAGGCAATTATGGGGCCTGTAAATAACACGCAATATTTGTCTTTGCCCGACGCTGCATGGAATGAAAAAATTGCTGCAACAATTTTAGTGATAGGGATTGTAGTAATAGGAATTGCACCGTTTTTGTTGAGTGATTTAATAACGCCCTCAACACAAACTATCATCGAACATACTTTCAATAACATAAGTTTTAAATAATCCAGCTTCACTACCAGGCTATATGAACACAGACTTTTTTATACTAATGAAATTTGAATTGCTGGTTGCAGTAATCATTTTCGTTTTGATTTTTATAAAACTGGCAAGCAATGAATGGAGCACTAAAGCTGTGTTGAATGTTGTAAATATTTTATTGCTTACAAATTTTATTGCGGGATTTTTTTTGAATCATGACGGAACATTGTTTGGAAATATGTTCAGTACAACCAAGCTTGTAGAACTGCAAAAAAATATTTTAAATCTTGGAACGCTTATTATTTCTGCGCAGGCGTACACATGGCTAAAAAATCATAAACATGTTTTAGAATTTTACATATTGTTATTGTCAACCTTGCTTGGAATGTTTTTCATGATATCAAGCGGCAACCTGTTAATGTTTTATTTAGGCCTGGAATTATCAACTATCCCGCTTGCTGCTATTTGCAATTTTGATTTGGAGAAACGCAAATCATCTGAAGCGGCAATGAAACTCATCATATCATCTGCATTTTCATCCGGTTTATTATTGTTTGGTATTTCATTATTGTATGGTGCAACCGGCACATTGAATTTCTCAGAATTGCCTCAACATTTGAATGGAAACGCTTTACAATTGTTCGCTTTTATTTTATTGCTTGCAGGTTTTGCTTTTAAAATTTCTGTGGTTCCTTTTCATCTATGGACGGCCGATGTATATGAAGGCTCACCGGTTTCCGTTACATCTTATTTATCTGTTATTTCAAAAGCCGCATTTCTTTTTGTGTTTGTTTCAGTCTTGTATAATGTTTTCAAGCCTTTGGCAAATACATGGTTTAACATGCTAATGTTGTTAAGCATTCTCACTATGGTTGTTGGAAATTTGTTTGCTATAAGGCAAAATAATCTCAAACGCTTTCTTGCATTTTCTTCTATCACGCAAATGGGTTTTATTTTGGTTGGCATTTCAGGCAGTAGTCAAATGGGAATAGCTTCTGTAATTTATTTCTTACTCATTTATTTTTTTTCCAATCTCGGTGCGTTTGGTGTTATTGCTTTTGTTAGTGCCTCAACAGGCAAAGAAACAATGGATGATTATAAAGGATTGTATAAAACAAATCCGTTCTTATCATGGGTGCTTACTATTTCATTATTTTCTTTAGCAGGCATTCCACCAACTGCCGGATTCTTTGGGAAGTTCTTTTTGATAATGGCAGGTGCAGGAAAAGGAAATTATGTTTTTATTACTATTGCTGCGCTGAACATGATCATATCATTGTACTATTATCTAAAAGTTGTAAAAGCAATATTTATGGATGCGAATGAACAACCGATTGAAAAACTACCCATTAATACTTTACCAAAACTTGCAATGATTGTTTGTATAACAGGCATTGTTTCAATAGGATTTATTCATCCGATCTATGATTATATTTATTCGCTGAGTTTTGGGTTGTGAGTTTTGAGTCTTGAGTCTTAAATCACTCAACTCTAAACTTCAAACTCAAAACACAAAACTGACAACTATGGCTATCAATAAAAACCACGAATTCGAAGAGTTGAATGGCGTTAAATGCGCTATCGTGGAAAAGAATGTAACAAAAGAAAGGGCAGATTTTTTTGAAGCAATTATTAGAATACAATCATTACACAGTTGTTGTTATTCCAAGTCCACCGGCAAAAGTAATTCCCCCCAAACCCGTTCCTGCTGCGACTTCTGCGAATGAAGAAAATGCAATAGTATCATCACTACCATCTTCTGAATTTTCACCCGAAACATTTACTGTTGGCGTAACTGATGTAGCATTTAATCCAATCAATGCAATTTTTGGAAGATTATTAAAAGCACCCGGTGGACATATTGTTACACTTGCTTACTGGCAGCAAAAAGAAACAGTATCTCATGATGAAATTCCGTATTTCTATTCCCTTTAATAATCAATTCCAGATTAACTATCTGCTATAATCTTAAATATAAACAGGCTTGTTATTATAGCATCATCTGCTGCAATTGCCCTGTACCTAATGATGAAAACATCAGAAGAACAATTGCCGCGGATATGCTGAGTTAAATCATTTGATTAATTGCTACCTTGTAAAATATAACAGCTATTACTTATGAGAAAACTAATACTTGAAGAATGGATGTCGCTGGATGGTTATGTTTCAGATAAAAATGACCAGCTCGACTTTTTCACAAATCTTACTCCTGAACAAAATAAATATTCAGACCAGGATCAACTGAAGTTCTTAGAAACTGTTGATACAATATTGTTAGGCCGTAAGACGTATGAATTATTCGTAGACTTTTGGCCAACAGCAACAACAGATAAAGAAGTTATTGCAGACAAATTAAATGAACTCGATAAAATTGTTTTCACCAATACACTAACCAGCGCGCCCTGGGGTAAATGGAAAGATGCTGAAATAATTTCCGGTGTAGCTACCGATGCAATTAGAAAACTTAAATCCTTACCGGGAAAAAATATGGTATTATGGGGAAGTATTTCTTTAGCGCAAGCTTTAATGAAAGAGAACCTGATTGATGAGTATCATATCCAGCTTTGCTCAGTTGTAACCAGCGGCGGAAGACCTCTGTTCCCGACACAAACAGACTTCCGCAGGCTTGTTCTTTCTGAAGTAAGAAGATACAATACAGGAACTGTATTTCTAAATTATACAACAGGTTAAAATAATCAGAGCCTGGTTTCCGCCACATCAACAAACTTATGCTGCTTCAATAAAATAGTTTTATCACACTAATACCCGGAGCCAAAATATATTCAGCCAATATAAAATAATAGCACACAAATTGCAACGTGTAAGTTTTTTCATTTGAAATAATTCTACAAGCGAATGCAGTTAACCGGAGGCTTACCGTTTTGGCTTATCAAAGATGGCTTATTGAATAACTACCCAAAACTTTTAGAAAATACTGAAACAGAAAATGTAATTATTGGTGGCGGAATTTCCGGTGCTTTAACAGCCTGTTATCTTACTGATGCAGGGAAGCCTTGTGTTCTGGTTGATGGAAGAACCATTGGCCTCGGAAGCACTTGTGCAAGCACTGCCCTGTTGCAATATGAACTTGATACACCGCTACATATTTTACAAAAAAAAGTTGGCGAACCAACTGCAACAAGAGCTTATCAGCTTTGCGGAAAATCAATTGATACGCTTGTGCGGTTAATGAATGATTTAAATTTTAAAGACTTTGAAAAAACCGGCAGCCTGTTCTTCTCAACACATCATTCAGAAAAAGATTTTATGTTAAAAGAATTGACCGCAAGAAAGCATGCAGGCTTTAAAGTTTCTTTAGCTGAGCCTGATGAACTTAAAAAACAATATGGCTTAAACGCGCAATATGCAATCATATCAGAAGAAGGGTGTTCAGTGAACGCATATGCTTTAACGCATGCATTACTTCAGCATAGCATTAAAAAAGGATTGCGTGTTTTTGACAGAACATGCATAAAAGATATTCAGTATAAAAAAACTACTACGCTTAAAACGTTGGACAATTATACAATCAAAACAAAGAACATTATTAACGCAACAGGTTATGAAGTAGTAAATTTTATACCTAAAGGTTTTGTTGATTTTTACTGCACCTATGCAATTGCATCTGAACAATCTTCTGAAGAAAAGCAACGATGGAAGGATAATATCCTGATGTGGAATACTGATGATCCTTATTTGTATATGCGTCTTACAAATGACAACCGTGTTATTGTTGGCGGAAGAGATGAACGTTTTAGCAATGCATTTTCACGCCAGTCTTTATTAGATAAAAAAGCGCGGCAGTTACAAAAAGATTTTGAAGAGGCATTATCCGGAATATCATTTAGAAAAGAGTTTGCATGGAGCGGTACGTTTGGTAAAACAAAAGATTCATTGCCTTATATCGGCGCTTATAAAAAAACACCAAACACTTATTATGCACTTGGCTTTGGTGGCAATGGAATTACTTTCAGTGTAATTGCTGCAGAAATTATAAAAGATATCATTTGCGGGAAGCATAATGCAGATGCTAATCTCTTTTCTTTTGATCGATGACAGGTTCGAATATCTTTTAAAGCTTTTCTATTTCTTTTTTTTACTGTTGGCAGCAGAAGCATCTGGACCGCTTACTTTATGATTTTTTACGTTCTCATCTTTATCTTCATGTTCACTCTTATTAACCTTTTTTTCATTGCCTGAACCAGGTTTATCAGAAGCCTTGTTGTCATCAACTTTTGCAGAAGGCTGTTTACTTGCTTTAACACTCATGATCTAAAAATTAAAGTGATTAATAATTTAATAAGTCAAAACCTATGCCCTATCACATGTCTATGATGCTTTTATAATTAATTCCTGTTGTTGAAGTTGATATACAAAAAGCGCATTTCCATCCTCATAGTTAATAGAAAAAAACACATAAGCCAACCTTAGCAGAGAGGTTATAGATGGCAAGGCTTTTGCCCGTTTTAATGGTCTCTGCTAACAACTGAAATAATATATTTAAAACAAATTTATGAGCAACACTGTAAGTGATTTTCTTGTTGAAAGATTAATACAATGGAACATCAAAAGAATATATGGTTATCCCGGTGATGGTATAAACGGTGTAATGGGCGCATTGAATAATGCAAAAGACAAGATTGAATTTATACAAACACAACATGAAGAAAATGCTGCATTTATGGCTTGCGGCCATGCGAAGTTTACCGGTGAAGTTGGAGTATGCATGGCAACATCAGGGCCGGGCGCTATTCATTTATTGAATGGTTTATATGACGCAAAACTGGATCATCAACCTGTTGTTGCCATCGTCGGGCAGCAGGCACGTGCATCGCTTGGCGGAAGCTATCAACAGGAGGTTGACCTTGTATCATTATTCAAAGATGTAGCGCACGAGTATGTACACATGTGTACAGAACCCTCACAGATAAAACATTTAATTGATCGTGCTATACGTATTGCCAGGTCAGAAAAAACCGTTACCTGTATCATTATTCCCAATGATGTGCAGGAATTAAAATATGAAGCGCCTGCGCATTTACATGGCACCGTTCATTCAGGCCTGGGATATCTGCAACCAGAGATCGTTCCTCATTTTACAGATCTGCAAAATGCAGCAGACCTATTAAATGAAGGTAAAAAAGTTGCTATGCTTATAGGCGTTGGTGCTGCAAATGCAGCGGATGAAGTAATTGCAGTGGCTGATATTTTAGGTGCCGGCATTGCAAAAGCATTATTAGGCAAAGCAGTTTTACCGGATGATATTCCTTACGTGACCGGCTCGATTGGTTTATTAGGAACAAAACCAAGTTATGACCTGATGATGGAGTGCGATACTTTATTAATGATCGGCACTTCATTTCCTTACTCAGAATTTTTACCAAAAGAAGGTAAAGTAAAAGCTGTACAGATTGATATTGATGGCAAAATGCTGGGGTTAAGATATCCCACAGATATAAACTTACAAGGCGACAGCAGGAAGACCTTACAGGCTTTACTTCCTCTATTAAAAACAAAAGAAGACAGAAGCTGGCAGCAAAATATCATTAAAGAAGTAGAACGTTGGTGGAAAATAGCAGAAGCGCGTGCAATGAACAGCGCTGATCCTGTAAATCCTCAACGTGTATTCTGGGAATTATCATCCCGCATGCCCGATGATGTTATTCTTACTGCCGACAGCGGATCAACAGCAAGCTGGTATGCCCGCGATCTTAAAATCCGTAAAGGAATGATGGCTTCTTTATCGGGTAACCTTGCGACTATGTGTCCCGGCGTTCCTTATGGTATTGCTGCAAAGTTTGCGTATCCTGACAGGATGCCGATCGCTTTGGTGGGTGATGGCGCTATGCAAATGTTAGGCATTAATGGAATGATAACCATTGCCAGCAACTGGAAAAAATGGAGTGATCCGCGTTTTATGATTCTCGTATTAAATAACCAGGATTTGAATATGGTAAGCTGGGAACAACGCATTATGGAAGGCAATACTAAATTCAAAGATTCACAGGATGTGCCCCGGTTTAATTACGCCGCCTACGGACAATTATTAGGTTTTGAAGGTATAAGAATTGAGAAGGAAGATGATATAATTCCGGGATTAGAACAAGCCCTGAAAGCGCAAAGGCCGGTTATTGTAGATGTGCTCTCAGATCCAAATGTACCACCGCTGCCTCCTCATATAACTTTCAAACAGATGAAAGATTTTACTTCAGCATTGGTTAAAGGTGATGTTGATTTCTGGGGAATGATCAAACAGACATACAAAGATGTAATTGAAACTTATTTGCCTCATTAACATCCGAAGCAAATGAATTCCAATTATGGAACAGCGATTGCAAAAGATATCTATCAACAAAAAATATCGCATGAAGATCAAATTGAAAAAATATAAAAGCGAACCCGGTTATGTATTTGCCGAAGTTGCACAAGCTGTTGGCAAAGGCTTAATAGCAGGAGCAGCCGGTACTTTAGCCATTACATTATCGCAGATGATCGAAATGAAGATCACAAAACGCAAACCATCTGAAGAACCTGCGGATGCAGCCGAAAAAGTATTGGATATAAAGCCTGCGGCTGAAAAAGATAAACCCAAGTTTTCACAGGAAGTACATTGGGCATACGGTACAAGCTGGGGATTACCACGGGGAATCATGTCTTTATTGGGTTTAAAGGGATTACCGGCAACGGCTATTCATTTTGCCACTATTTATTCAACAGCGCTGATAATGCCCTCTTCACTAAAAGTTGCACCGCCTTTAAAAGAATGGAAGCCGAAAGAATTTGCAATTGATGCATTACACCATCTCGTATATGCTGTTGCAGCAGGCCTGGTATATGATGCCTTATCGGATTAAATTAAATTTTCCCTGATTAAGTAATATGAAAATGAAAAGAGCCGCCTTTCAGCAACTCTTTATCATCTAATTGTACCGATTAAAATTCTTCCCTTTCAAGGAATAAGGGCCATTTCTCCTTTAGGATTGTGACATTATCCTTTTAAGGCCGGGGCTGCTGTTTGAAGTTTGCCATCGCAATAGCCATGAAAAAGCCACAACCTTTCACCCGTCTTCCCCGTCCCGTTTTAAACGGAAGCGATCTCATAATCATACGCCTTGAAAACCGCTTAAACTCCCATATTTCAAAGAACTCCGGTTTCAAAACTATCACTGTATGTAAGCGTTCCGTAAAACCGATATGCAAGATTAAAACAGGTTAAAAACACGATTTCCCGTTTGGGCACAAAAGGTCACAAAAGGGCGCAAAAAGGCACAAAAGGGAACGAAATGTAAAAGAGGTAAGGTTCAAAAGATTCAAGGAACAAGATTCAAAATTCAAGGATAGAATGAAGGCATGCGGAGATACCCTTAACCATACACCTTATCATTTTTTTCCGAACATCCTGTTGCCAATAAAAAGAAAATTACGTTCAATGCCTGTGCAACTTCAGCACAGGTAATTCAGATAGCCCTGCATTTATTGGAATAAAAGCTACGGAGAAATTGTAAAAAAAGATTGTTGATTTTACGAATAATTTTTTTCACCATTTTAAAATATTTACTATGAAATCACTTCAACATTTTAAAAAAATGATTGGCTTTTCAATCATCCTGTTTTCAATTTTCCCGCATCATGCATTTTCACAATCGTGGAATATTACCGGCAATGCAAATATTGCCGCGGGGACAAATTATCTTGGAACAAAAGATCCTAATGACCTTGTGTTTCGAACCAACGCGCTTGAACGGGGAAGAGTATTGGGCATTGGTGGCGCCTGGCGCTTTGGCTCTGCAACAAACAATATGCAGGTTGATTCCCTTGGACATCTTACGTTTGCCGGGCAGGGCGCTTATCGCGTAGGCGGCAACAAATATGCTTTCCAGTACAGTGGTAATCCCAACTTTGGTTTATTTTTTAACTCTACTTCCACACAGTTTGAATTCCGCAATGGTTCCGCTACACCCGTCTTTTTTATAAATGCAAATACCGGTGCAGGGACTTTTGCAGGCACATTAAAAGTAGGTGCTTACATATTGCCTGCAACAGATGGCACCGCTAACCAGGTTTTAAAAACAGATGGTGCAGGTACGCTTACATGGAAACCCGATAACAATACTACGTACACAGCAGGAACGGGCTTAAGCCTTGTTGGCACTACTTTCAACAATACCGCGCCGGACCAGGTTGTAGCGCTTAGTGGATCAAACGGAATTTCAACCAGCGGTACGTATCCGAATTTTACTATCAGTGGCAATGGCCTCTGGAAAACTACAGGGAATACAGGGACTTCTGCATCAACAAATTTTATTGGAACTACAGACGCTGTTGACTTTGTAACAAGAACAAATAACACAGAAGTAATGCGTGTTACCAGCGGAGGGAATGTAGGTATTGGTACTACATTCCCTTCTTATAAACTACAGGTACAGGGCGCAGATTACGGTATATCTGGATATGGAAACACTATCGGTGTTGCAGGTAACGGGTATTATGGTATGTATGGAAGCAGCACCACCGGTTTCGGTGTATTTGGATTAGGGAGTGGCAGCGGAACCACCGGGGTGCAGGGACAGGCTGATGGCACGGGTGTATACGGCTATTGCATCAGCAGCAGCGGAGGAAATGGAGTATATGGCTATGCCGGTTACGGGAATGGTGTTAACTGTGAATCAACAAATGGTTACGGTTCTTATCATTATTCTTATGACAATAACGCTTTATATGCCTACGACGCTAATAATACAGCTTACTGGGCAGGCTTTTTTGTTGGGGATGTATATTCCTCAACAGGTGTATATGCTTCATCAGATCAAAACCTGAAACAGAATATAAAAGATTTCCCAAATGCCATGAGCATTATCGATCAGCTGAAACCAAAACAATACGATTTCAAACATGAGGGTGTTTACAGTAAAATGAATTTACCAATGGGTAATCATTATGGACTTATTGCACAGGATGTAGAAAAGATATTACCCAATCTTGTAAAGAATTCAAAGTTTAATATGCCTTCCAACAGCAAAGATGGAAAGCGGCAGGATTCTGCAAAAACAGAGAATGAATCCATGAGCTTTAAATCACTCAACTATACTGAGTTTATTCCCATTCTCATTAAGGCTGTGCAGGAACAACAACAAACTATAAATGGCCTGCAACAGCAGATAGATGATCTTAAAACAATGATCACCAATCTTGCACAGGGCAAGCCTGTTTCATCAGTTCCAGCAGCAGGCAGTGCCAGTGTAAACAATGTAAGTATTTCCGGTGCAACCCTGGAGCAGAATGTTCCCAATCCGCTCAGCAATACTACAAGTATCCGTTATACTATTCCTTCCATCTCGGCCAATGCCCAATTAGTGATAAATGATTTCAATGGTAAAATGATCAGGCAGGTTTCATTACAGCCGGGTGCAGGTGTTGTAAACATAGATGCTTCCACTATGAGCACCGGTGCCTATAGTTATACATTGGTGATCAATGGCAAAGCAATCGCAACAAAGAAAATGATTGTAGCCCGGTAATGCATAAGGCATAGAAGTAATGGCCTTACTACAGGCAAATATGTAGGGGCAGGCCTTAAGGTTAAGTGCCTGTTGTATATCCAGGCCATTGGCGGGCCTTAAAATAAATTAAGATTAGTAAATAAAAGATCCTCTGATATACCGGAGGATCTTTTATTGCTGTGCTTTCAAAAATATAGTGCTGTAATACTATAATTTATATTTATAGTGCTGTGATACTATAATAATGGTATTGATTCCTTACTAAGCTAAACTTTCAACTTGCTAAGAAACCCGAAGGCTTCCCCGGGTTGGAGAAATCATGAAAGCCTATACAATTAATGACAGGCTTTCATTTATCTATCAACTATTATTAGCTTTTAATAAACTCAAGAATGTCTTTATTAATAGTTGCGGCTTCTGTTGTGGGCATGCCATGCGGGAAACCCGGGTAAGTGATCAGCTTTCCGTTTTTTAATAATCTGGCTGATTTTACTCCTGCATTCAGATAAGGAACAATCTGGTCATCTTCGCCATGTAATACCAATACCGGAATTTCAACCGCTTTTAAATCTTCTGTGAAATCAGTTTCGGAAAAAGCTTTAATGCATTCATAATGCGCATTAATACCTCCCGTCATTCCCTGTCTCCACCAATTTCTTCGCACACCTTCTTTTATAACAGCACCTTCCCTGTTATACCCATAAAACGGAAGCGTAATATCAATATAAAATTGCTGGCGGTTGTTCATCGTTTGCTCTCTTATTCCATCAAACACTTCTATTGGCACGCCGTCAGGATTCGTATCGCTTTTAACCATAATCGGCGGTACTGCGCTTATTAAAACTGCTTTGGCTACACGGTCTTTACCATATTTATTTACATAACGGATTACTTCGCCGCCACCTGTGGAATGGCCAATATGGACAGCATTTTTTAAATCTAAATGTTCAGCCAATTGCGCCACATCATTCGCATAAGTTTCCATTTCATGACCGCCGGGTGTCTGGCTTGAACGGCCATGGCCTCTGCGGTCATGCGCTATAACACGAAAACCATGCTGCAGAAAAAACATCATCTGTGCATCCCAATCATCCGCAGAAAGTGGCCATCCGTGATGAAAAACGACAGGCTGTCCTGTACCCCAGTCTTTGTAATAAATTTCTGTTCCGTCTTTTAATTTTAGTGTACTCATGTTTTTGTTTTGTATGTGAAAGTATTGTGGAATTGCGTGAAAAATTATTCTCCAATAACTCTTACTAACGGCATTTATAAATTCGTTGACTTCTTCTTGTCTGAATCAAAGGAGTTTCGTGTGCATGCCTCCCCCGAAAACATAAAATTACCCATTATACAGATAAGATCATATTCCTTTGTTCTCAGCAGGATCTGCGATACCGCTTTTGTGTTAATGCTGCGACCCTGCGTTTTCCAGGCAGATTATTAATTTGATTTAAATTTAGAGAAGTAAATAAACGCAAGGTCGCAAGCTATGTTCATTAGCTGATTTTGCAGACCATGATACGACAGAAAATAATATTTTGCTGAACTATTTAAGCTTGATGATAGCTCGCTTAATTTAATACGGCTCTTTCTTTTTTCTCATATCAAACAGGCATAAAAGTTCTATGGCATGTTCTGTAATCCTGTAATAAATTCGATTATGAGGATGCAGTATAAGGCTTCTTACATCTGCCCTTGCCGATGGTTTGCCTGTTTCCGGGTTTTGTATAATTAGTTCAACACGTTGCTGTAATTTGTTGAGAAAGTTAAACGCAACAGCGGCAGAAAATTTTTTCAATAACCATGTATAAGTGTTAAGGGTGTTTTTTTGAAACCGTTTGGTTACTACAACTTTTCTTTCCATTCATACATTTCTTTTTTAAAAGCCTCCCAACCGGTGGTTTCATTATTGTCAGCTTCTGTTACAGCCTGGTTTAATTCGTTCAACTGTGCCGCATCCAGGTCATCTAATATATCTTTTTTGTCAGCATACCAGGCCACATCTTCTTTTACCATTTGCAAAACAGTTTCATCTTCTATTGAATCAATCAATTTATATATTTCGGGTTTTATATTGTTCATAACAATTGCATTATTCAACTAAGTTAATCATTTTAATTTTCGCATACTTCCTTCATCTTTTTCTGCTGGCCTTGTGAACAGGCATGAGTTGAAGTTAAGGAATTAAACGGGCTTTTGTGCTTCGTAGGCAGCAATGTCCTTTAGCTGCACACAATTGGCTATTTAAAGAGAACATTGCGGGGAAGGGATTACAAAATTCAATAAAGTTTGCCCTGAATCGCTTAGCGTATATTTCTCCCAATTCAACTGCTATATAGTTGTAAATGTCGTTTTCATCTTTATCAGCCCTTTTAGTAAAGTTCAGGAGATAACTTATCATTTTCTTTTGCTGATAAAGTCTTCAAATGATACTACTTCTCCTTTTTTATATTCTAAAACGCCCTCCTGAACCAAATGCCATTCTTCAACAGATAATTCAATTGCATCAGTATTTTCCAAATCTCATTCGAGCTGATGTTTCCAATGTTTTAAAAGCATTTCATCATTTGTGGAATCCACTAAACTTTTTATAGCTTCCTTGTAATCACTCAAACTCATAACAAAATTTTACTCAAGGTAAAAAAATTATAGAAGCCTGCTTACTTAAAGGTAAGAAATTCCGGCTGTATAATAATTGGGGGCTAACCAACCTTTTTTAAACAAACCACTCTTACTAAGCGAAGTTTCCGCCATGGCAGACGCGTGCAACTTCGCTTGTCTTATCTTATAGTTTTCAACTTTGTTCTTAGCAGGGTTCTGCGATACCGCTTTTGTGTTGATGCTGCGACCCTACATTATCAGGCAGATTATTAACCTGATTTAAATTTAAAGAAGTAAACAAACACGGGTCGCAAGCTATGCTCATTGGCAAATTATGCAGATCCGCTACGACAGGAAAGCTAATGAGAAAATGGCACATTTGCCAGAGTGCCATTGCTAATAGTAATTGTATTTGAACCCCGGACAGAGGTTAGAATACCGCTAAAACTGCCATTTAAAACATTATGGTTATTACCATCGATATGAATACTTGAAGTTACGTTTTGTCCCACGTAAACACTATCACCGTTAGAATAACTAAGTCCGATAACGAGGGTTGTGTCGATTGGAGTTTTCAAACTTGTAGTATCGTTGGTAAAAAATTGCAATGCCAGGTAATTATTATTTCCTGCACCGCCATATACATCATACTGGTAAAGACTGTCATTTACGGTTTCATAATAATAACCGATACCTGTTCCATTACCAGCAAACCTGCCTGAGTATTGAATGGTGTCGCTACCATTATAAAAACTAATGAATGAAGAAGGTTGAGGTTGTATTGAATCATTTTTTGTGCAACCGTAAGTAAGTACTAAAAGCAAGAGTATTTTTTTCATATTTCAGTTTGCAATTTACATTTCGGCAGCAACTTTTAAAATATCTATCTCTGCGACAGGCGGATTTAGTATTAAAACACGGGGTCTCGTTCCACACACATTTGCCTGGCTATGAAGACCCCGTTACGACGGAAAGATTTGATTACTTAGCGACTTAGCCAGGAAGCTAAGCCGAGCAGAGTACTTATAACTATCTTAAATAAATACGTGAAAAATCTCCTAATTATCGTGGTTTTACATGTAATAAAGCAAGTCTATACAATATAAGTTTGGTATAGTTTCTTTAACGACTCACGGTAATAACGGATGCAATAGGGAGCGCCGATTACCAACATTAACATACATGTATCCGTTGTTATACGCTTATTGTTTAACCAATAATTTTTTTAAAAAAACACCATATGCCAAACGATGAATTAGAAAAACTCAAACCGGAAAATACCAATGTTGAAAAATTCAACAAGAATACATTCTGGACGCTTTTCGTTGGCGTAATCGTTCTTATTTTATGGGTTTTATTATTTACAATTGGTACCAATGTGGATTCAAAATATTATCGTGCCGGAATAAGTTTTCACTATGGCGGACTATCAGATTGGATAATGACAGTTATATCTTTTACGCTAACCAACGTGATACTGCTCTCTTTCTTTTCAGGTTTCTTGGGGGGCGCCTGCAGCAAAGTGATCATTACCGAAGGATTTACAGTAAGCGAAAAAGAACTCAAAAAAAGAGGCCATGACAGTGTATTATATGAGAATCCTATGATCTCGGCCTTCAGAGGAATATTTCTTTTTATTGGAATACTCACCCTTCAATACGTAAGCTCTTTTAGCGACTTGAGCAGTGTAAACACCAACATTGAGACGAAAAAACAAAAGGATATCAGCGCCAGCTACCAGGCTATTCTTGATTCGGTGAAAGACTCTGCATCAAGGGATAAAATAATAGCTGTGATGGGTAAAGAACAAAACCTGGTTAATGATAGTACTGCCTTTTTCGTTTCGAAGATTCTTGAACTTAAAGATAATCTATGTCACAGTCCCAAAAATGAGAATACAAATAAATTGAAATTACAAATCATTGAATTAAGAAAAAAGGTTCAATTACCTGATAATGCCGATATACCGGGATTATCTTCTTCCAGTTATTTCAGGTTTGCAGTGATTGTGTCATTACTGGCCTTTATTTGTGGGTATGATCCTAAACGCTTCAATGTAATATTAGGAATGATACCCATTCTTAGTAAAACTGAAAATCCTACTGACGCAGTAAAGCCAGATAAGCCAGAAAAAAAAGCCACACCCAAAAGCCAAACAGACCGCGGATCGGGCGCTGAATGATATATATTTTCTTTGGCCGAATGCCCCGCATTGTTGAGAAAGTTAAACGCAACAGCGGCAGAAAATTTTTTCAATAACCATGTATAAATGTTAAGGGTGTTTTTTTGAAATCGTTTGGTTACTACAACTTTTCTTTCCATTCATTCATTTCTTTTTTAAAAGCCTCCCAACCAGTGGTTTCATTATTGTCAGCTTCTGTTACAGCCCGGTTTAATTCGTTCAACTGTGCCGCATCCAGGTCATCTAATATATCTTTTTTGCAGCATACCAAGCCTTTGCCGGTGCTCTTTGTTTTGCTAAAGAGACATTCATATGGCAAAGAAAGATTGTTTGCAAACAAGGCACAATAGCTGCGCTTAAAGCTCTGCGACTAATACTTGCCAGCATGGAGCATTTGTCGTTTCAGCAATTCTTAGGGTGTTTACAGTCCCGCCAGTAGTCAATTATTCTTTTAAGCTGCTCTTTTATTTCAGCGTCATTTGATAGTTTCTTAAAGTAACCCTGTACAGTTAGTTCATAAGCTTTATCAACATATTTTTTTTCTGCACTGGTTGAGTAAAATAAGAAAGGAATACAAGCAAGATTAAGCTTAGGGTCTTTACTTATTTCCTCCCGTAATTCAAACCCGTTCATCACCGGCATATTGATATCGCAAAAAATAAGAAAGGGATTAATTTTTTCAGACTGCAGATATAACAAGGCTTCTTTACCATTCCAAAAGCTAATAATGGGGTGACTAAAGTTAAGAGCGGCCAGTACATGCCTGAATATTTCCACGTCATCATTATCATCATCAATATACATTATCGGAGTATCCTTAGTTATTGCCATAAATTAATCTAATGAGGTAAAACTATGCTTTATGCTTACAGAAAAGATTTATATTTAAGATTATATTGTTTATAACCTGACAGTTTCAGGAACATGTAAGGTTGGTGACAAAGTACAAATCAACTTTTCAGAAAACCTAATTCATATACCTGGGAGTTGAAGTTTCACCTACTAAGCGAAGTTTGAAACTTAGGTCTTAGAAGTGTCTGCGATGCCGCTTTTGTGTTAACGCTGCGACCCTGTGTTTTTCAACCTGATTTAAATTTAGAGAAGTAAATAAACGCGGGGGCGCAAGCTATGCTCATTGGCTGATTACGCAGACCCTACTACTACAGAAGTGAGGATGAAAACTTCAGCATAAATTGTATAAACATTTTTATTCACCAAAAATTAAAAGCATGAAAAAAGCATTAATTGAACCTGCTAAACCGAGTTTAGAAGAAGAAGCTAAACTCAATCGATTTTTTTATTTGCCCGATTGGCAATTTGAAGCACTTATTGAGCGTTATGCACGTAGTGTTTCGATGGAAGAAATTGAGAGGAATGATTTCAATTTA
>Ga0206973_1071_pt1 | contig 26374 bp, 18 predicted proteins | sample Alteio_BWOrgHeat_83_FD_152927 | JGI IMG/M metagenome (GOLD analysis project Ga0206973, IMG submission 152927) | Enriched cells from forest soil in Barre Woods Harvard Forest LTER site, Petersham, Massachusetts, United States -... | ecosystem: Environmental > Terrestrial > Soil > Temperate forest >...
TTGGTTATCTTATCATTCGTCATAGCTTCTCCGATAGCCTGGTTATTGATGAATGATTGGCTGAAAACCTTCCCATATCGTATTTCCATTAATTGGTGGGTGTTTGGACTTACCGGGCTCCTGTCTGTAATTATTGCAATTCTTACGGTAAGTTACCAGGCCATAAAAGCGGCTATTGCAAATCCGGTAAAAAGCCTTCGCAGCGAATAAGTCCCGGATACTAAATTATCTGTAACCTATCAAATGTAGCTCCATTGCAGTTTAGAGATTAATTATCTCCAATGCGCGAATAGAAACCCGAAAGTAATTTAATTCCTCATTAAGGTGTCTGAATCAATAGTATTTAATCTGATACAGATTTTTTTCTTACCATATGACAAGACATTTTGCCACGTTAATCTTGACTTTTACACCAATTATATTAAACGTACACCGCTTTCAAGTCCTGTAATTGATAACCATGATAACCCAAATAGAAACGATAAGAAGTACAAGATCTTTGCTGCTTGAACAGGTAAAAAATCTTAGCATCGAACAATTTAACCAAATTCCGGAAGGGTTCAGCAACAATATTAGCTGGAATATGGGACATTTGGTAGCTGTGCAACAAGGAATATGTTACCAAAAAGCCGGCTTGCCACAATTGATAAGTGATGATTTTTTTGAAAAGTTTAAGCCTGGTTCCAAACCGAACGGGATTTTTAGCAAGAACGACATCTTGCATATCAAAGAGTTGTTGGTTATTACACTGGACCAATTAGAAAACGATTACAACAACCTGGTCTTTTGCAATTATACCGTCTGGTTTACACGAATCGGCACGAGGGTGAATAACATAGATAACGGATTGAAATTCCTGTCATTTCATGAGAAATTACATTCTGGTACTATTGCGGCACTAAAAAGATTAGTGACAAACTAAGTTGATAACACTAACAGGCTGCATATTTTATATTTTGAGGTTTACAAATAGCTTGTTCACTCGACAAAGTGGATAAGGTTAAGTACTGACAAATCCTCTGAAAGATGAAAACTGCACCATAATTTAATATAGATATTACATGAAAAACATACTTCAATCAACAGCTAAAGTGCGATTTCAAGACTGCGACCCATTTAATCATTTATATAACACCCGTTATTTGGATTATTTTTTAAACACCAGGGAGGACCAATTACTGGATGCTTACAAGTTGGACGTTTTTGGCAACATGAACGATGGCGGCTTTGTTTGGCTTGTTTCGAGCAACCAGATATGCTATCTGAAACCGGCCAATATGGGAGAATCAATTGTAATTGATTCCCAACTTATCGAAGAAACATTCAGAAGCCTTGTTGTAGAGATGCGTATGTGGGATGAGGAGATGACTGAACTGAAAGCAATGCTTTTGACGAAATTTGTCTACTACAACATAAAGACACAGAAGCCCGCGCTCCATCCTGAACCCTTAAGTATTCTATTTAAAGAAATAGTTTTGCCTGTTGCACAAAACAATTTTGAAGAACGTAAAACTTTTTTGATCCGGCAAATCAGGTAGCAAAGAGCCCGTGAGCGCCATGAGCGAAGGATAAACAGGCGCTTTGAGGTGCGGCAAACAAAGGATGTTGATAATGGGGCCGGGCTCGATTTATATTTGATGGAGCAACTGGTTTTTAACTTGACATAGCTGCGGCCTATCTGAAAATAACAAGACGTAAAGATCAATCAGCTATCGCCAAAATCAGGTCCGTTATTAATTGTGGCTGCTCCATTGTTATCATGTGGCCGCCCGGTAGAATTTCAATACTCACTCCATATTTACTTAGTCGTTCTTTTGCCAGTCTTACCTGTTTAGGCTCAAACTGGTCTTTGTCGCTTCCCACAATATAAAACGAAACACAATGGTACATTTTTTCAACAATAGGAAACAAATTCAGGCGTTCCCGGTTTGCCTTATGCTCATCTACAAAACCGGCAGCATAGTGCATAAAAAGCACACCGTTTCTCCTCCTAACTGCATCGCGTACTTCCGATAGTTCGGCTTCGGTTACTTGGTACTTTTTAGACCACATCCCCTTAATCATACCATTAAAGGCGAGATCTGAGGTTTGCGCTTTTATAGTACCTCTTTCCCCAAATCGAGTTTTGAGCAAGGGGGTAGTAAGCAATGGATGAGAGTGGCCATCCGCAAAATACCCGCCATTGATAAACAATACTTTAGTAATGACGGTTGATGGTTTTATTCCGTTTTCTGTTTTTTCCTGCTGTCTTCGTAACAGCTCGAGTGCGACTAAAGAGGAATAGTCAAACGTTGCTATTGCCGTGGATTCAATTCGATGATGATTCCATAATGCTTCTACAAGGTCGGCCCTTTCAAAAGTTGAGTATGGATAATTTTCAGGTTTGTCCGATTCACCCTGCCCTACATATTCAACATATAGCCGGTTAAGTGGCTTCTGATCTTCCATCAAGGCATCTATTTTAGACCAATCATAGGAGCCGGACGGAAATCCGGGCAGAAACGAAATTATTTTACCCCGGTTTTGCTTTGGATAAGTAATGAGCTTATTAAAAACGAACAAATTTTTTGATTGTGCCGTTTCACCTTCGTCAACTATACATTTTGCTGTAGTATCGTAAGGCAACCGCTCACCTGCATTGAACCATTCTTTTGCAGAAATAATGCCCGGAACAGAACCGTTATTATTGATGGATTGCATGGTATGTTTTTATTTACAAAATAAGGGAGATAAAGAATCCAACGGCTTGTCAATTGACAAGAAATACAACATAAGACTCTAAAAGCAATATTAATTCTGGAACGGGTTAGTGGTTAACTATAAGACAAAGCCGAAAATGATCCTCTATTATTTTTGGTCAGGAGGCTATTATTAACTTAATTAAAAATGCCCGAAACCGGGCATTTTGCAATAAATGGCAAAACTGAAGATTATGTATGCTGATTAAAACGAGGGGCATATGAGTAAAAAATCAATCTGTAGGAAAATAGCCCTGCACTGAAACACTGTTCAGCAATAATCTGGCTAAAATCCGCTCATTTATTTTTTTCCTCCCAATGCAACTGCGGCATCATCGCTGAACATGTCGCGAAACATTTTCCATCCTTGAGGAGTCTTTTTCCATATGGTAAGGAACTTTCCTTTTGCAATCGTTTTTTGCTGATCGTCAAACATTTCAAACTGTCCCTGCTCGGTAACATAATGATCAGTAAGTCCATATAGTCCTTTAGTCGTGAAAACAATGCCCCTCACCCCTGCTTTACAAGCGAAACCGAAAAAAGCCAGCATCATTGGCTTGCCTGACAGAACAGGCCGGCCGGGAGGCATGATCGCGCCATCCGTAGCATAGCATTTAAGAAACAATGATGTATCCTGTTGCGCGAAAGCTTTTGCGTAAATGGAGTCGACCCGGGCAATGTCTTTTTTAACCAAAGCCGAATCGGTTTTTAACGGTTGCCGAATTGCGCCGTGCGCGTTAAAGCTGAGGATTATTAATAAAAATAAAGCTGATGTAGTTATTGTTATCGATTTCATGATAAGATATTTTATTGTTAGTTTTTGTTCCTGTGTTTATATCCTCGTTATTTCATGGCTTCAAACACCCATGCCTGCAATGGAGAATGCGTTGGTTTATCGCCCAATTGTCCGATTAATTCTTTTGTAAGTGCTTCTCCGATCTTATAGATAAAGGACTGATTTCTTTGCATCAGGATCTTCGCGATAGGTAAACCTTCGATAAACCCTTTGGCTGCAATGGTGGCAGATTCTATCGTTCCGATTTTTTTAACCGAATCGACCCGGATATTCCGAAAGCCGGATCGCTCCAATAGCTGAAGGGTCTCGCTTTCATCCTTCATAGAGAATGGGCCAATGTTTTGCGGGATGGGGTTCTCGCCTAAAAATGAACCAATAACTTTCATACCGATTGCCCATATGCCATTGTCTTTACTGTCTCCCCAGACATTAAACAACACACGTCCTTCTTTCTTTAAAACCCGCATAATTTCTGCCAGTGCTTTCTCTTTATCTGGTACCAGCATCAATCCAAACTGGCAAATAACAAGATCAAAAAAATCATCCGGATATGGCATTTCTGCCATGTCAGCAACATCCCATAAAATGTTATCCGCCAAAATTTTTTGCCGGGCGATCGTTAACATATCGGGATTAATATCGGTTGCTGTTAACATAACAGATTCCTTTAAATATGCCTGCAGGTGACGCGTGACGCGCCCTGTTCCGCAAGCAAGTTCAAGTACTTGTTTAACCTTATCATTACCTATGCGTCGTACAAGGTCAAGCGCAAAAGGTTCAAATAAAAACGGCCCAAGATAGTCCTCGTAAGCCAAGGGAATTGAACCGCTGAATGCAATTTGATTAGTTTCCATAAATTCTATAAAAATTAGTTCCAGGATTAATTATCACAAAGGTTCTGAAGAGTTTTTAGCTTCTACTTGACATTTGGCAAGAAATCACTTGCCAAATGTTAGCCTCTCTATGATGTTTCCGGAGACTGCACATTTAAGGGCTTTTGTAATATGAGGTTGCGAATAGAAGCTAAATGTGAAAAAAGAACAATGGGTACGATCACAGCCGGAAGCAGAATATAGGGGAATAGTCCGAGGGCAATATCAGGTTGCCCGGCTCCTATCAGACCCGGGTTCGGCATGGAAAGCACCGCTACTCTTGACGCATTGATCACCAGCAGCAGGCAAAGTAAATTCCATGCTATCAAAACAGTTCGGTTTAGCTGCTTTTTGACAAATCCGAAATAGAATATAATCGGAGCAGTTATCCCTGATAAAATATCAAAATTGCTGCCTTCAAAGGTCATGGCTTTTGGGACGTATTTATAAACAAACAGAAAATACAATACCGTTTCAACCAATAGCGCAACGCTATGTATCAGGGTCAGATTAGCGATACTAAGCCTGTCGATGAATAATCTTCCCTTTTTGATCAGGAACAGAATTATAATAAGCGCTGTTGGCGGTCCCACCAGCAGGGGTAATTTTGGAGGAACGTCCTTAGATAAATGATAAAAGCCCGAAAGACCCAGTATCACTTGTATGACGACCCAACTGGTCACAATCACTAAAAAGGTTTTTGATGCGTGTGCCGCCCTGTAAAACAGGTAAATAGTTACAGCAACGGTTAATTCGAATAAAAGGCTCACATAAAATGGCAAATGTCCCATGTCGTTTAATTTTTGGAACAAATGACGATAGAATAAGCCTGTTGCTACTTGTCAAATGGCAAGAAATTACGAAGCCTTTTTCAAAAAATCTCTTCTTATACGGCTTAAGGAGCTGTCGGTGATGCCAAGATAAGAGGCGATATGTTTCAGTGGCGCATGTTGAAAAAGCTCCCTGTTATTACTCAGTAATTCTCTGTAACGATCTTCAGCACTTTTATTGATCATGGATAAAGTGCGCTGTTTATAAGCTACAAATTCTTTTACCATTACCATCCGTGCAAACTCCCTGAACTCGGGCACAGTATGATAAAGCATATTTATCGAATCAAAGGAGGCCAGGTAACCTTTACAATCTGTTATTGCTTCAATATTTTCGGTTGAAGGGATATGTAAAAAAAGTGAAGCGATCTCGAATACTACCCGATTCTTAGGATAGAAGAAAGTAGTTACCTCGTTTCCCTGTGTGTCATAGGTGAATGCTCTCATAAAGCCATCGGCCAAATAAAAATAGCAACTGTTATTACCACTCCTAAGCAGGAAATCATTTTTCGAAAATGTTCTTTCTTCAAAATGTTCAGCAATCTTTTCCAATGCCTGTCGGCTAACCATTATGTTCGGTGTAGTTTCCCTTACAAAATCAATCAATATTTGCTTGTCCATTTTTTAAACCCTTTCTTAGTGTTGAAATAGTATTTTTGTGTTTCAAGAGTAAAATTAAAAAAATATTTTAAATTTTGAACAATGTTCATTTAATTTGCATTGTTGTTTTTGATTATGAGTATAAGTGAGAGAAAAGCTAAAGAGAAAGAAGAACTAAGAGCCCTTATTTTGCAGGGTGCAAAAAAACTGTTCATTGAAAACGGCATAGAGCAAACTACTATCCGAAACATCGCCGATGAAATAAGCTATAGCGTGGGTACGGTGTATGTATATTTTAAGGATAAGGATTCAATTCTGCACGAATTGCATACACTTGGGTTTAAGCAATTGGGAGGCGAAATGCGCGTACTCATGAGCGTTGCCGAGCCGATGGAGCGCCTGGCAGCTATAGGGCGTGTATATATCCGGTTTGCAGTTGATAATCCGTATATGTATGACCTGATGTTCAATATGAAAGCGCCAATGGAGTTTTTGAAGAAAGTAGAAGAGGAAGAGTGGAACGAAGGTAAGGCTACATTTAATGTTTTAAAAACCACAGTAGAACAATGTATGGCGCATGGTTATTTTTCGGGTCACCACCTTGAGCCGTTATCGTTTGGGATTTGGAGTACCGTGCATGGGATGTGCTCGCTTCATATCCGTGGCAGTATTAAGGCAGTTAACCTGGGAGATTCTGAACACGTGCTTTTTGCTGCACACGAAGAGTTTGTAAAGCTCCTGAGCAGAAAATAAAAATTTTTACACTTTATATGAACAATGTTCAATATTAAAACATAATTCAATGAAAAATACATTTTATATCTTGTTATGTTGTTTAGGAAGTCAGCTGGCGTATGGGCAGCAGAACCTCGAAAAATATATCAGCTATGGGTTAAACAATAATGAGAGTATCAGGACTCAGCAGTTCACTTTGAAAAAAAGCGTTTATGCCCTGAGCGAAGCCAAAAGCCAATTCTTCCCCGAGGTAAGCTTTAACTCAACTTATACAAAGGCCGGCGGTGGAAGAAGCATCGATTTACCCCTGGGTGATTTGGTAAACCCAATATATAAAACGTTAAATCAATTAACACAAAGCAATAGTTTCCCGATGATAAAAAATCGCAGTGTATTGCTAAACCCTGATGACTTTTACGATGCTAAATTCCATACAGTAATGCCCCTACTGGATCTTGAATTGAATTACAACAGAAAAATCAAAGGTCAGGAAGTAACCTTACAGCGGATCGAAGTTGAGATCTATAAACGGGAACTTGTAAAAGACATAAAAGAAGCATATTTCGGGTACGCGCAATCGGTGCAGGCTACACTTATCTATCAATCGGCTTTAAAAGTGGCAGAAGAAAATCTGCGTGTTAATAACGATCTTCTGAAGAATGACAAAATTTTGCGATCAGCTGTTTTGAGAAGTGAGAGTGAGCTTAGCAAGTATCAATCGCTGCTCGAAACAGCCCGGCAAAGCCAAAAGTCAGCTCAAGCCTATTTTAATTTCCTGCTTAATTGCGCGCCGGAAACAGAGATCAAAGTAGATAATTACAATGACCCAGCCACAGATCCGGCCCTGCTTGATTCAACAGTTGACAAAAGGGAAGAACTGAAGAAATTAAATACAACGCTATTGATTAGTGACCAGGTAAACGGCCTCAACAAGTCGTACATCGTCCCTAAACTTGCAACCTTCTTTGACCTTGGTTCCCAGGCGTCTGGCTGGCAATATGACGACCACTCAAGGTATTACTTTTTCGGCGTCTCGCTTCAATGGAACCTTTTTGCATCAGGGAAAAATCATTATCGTATTGCCCAGTCCGAGACCGACAAGGAGATCATTAAATCACAAATCAGTTATACCGGTGATCAGCTTAAACTACAGCTGATTTTAACCCGGAATGCTTATAACTCATCTGTGGCGCAATATAAATCGGCACTAAAACAACTTGCCTCGTCCGAAAAATATTACCGGGACGAGTTCAGGCTATATAAAGAGGGCCGGGCCCTTTTTATAGAATTGCTTGACGGGCAGAATCAACTGATCGGAGCACAATTACAACGTAATGTTTCACTATATGATACCTGGATAAAAGCAGCGGATATAGAGCGCGCCAATGCGGGATACGGTTTAAAATAAAAACGGAGATGAAAAATAAACTTATTATTAAAACAGCATTCGCGCTCGCTTTGGCAGCGTTGACAGCTTGTAAGCAGGAAAAAAAGGAAGACACGGGCATGCTTTCACTTAAAGTAATTCCGGTTAAGACGATTAGGCTTTCGTCGGCAGATAGTATTGGGCTTATAAATGCAACGGGGCTTATCACAACTGAAGACGAGGCTAAATACGCTTTTAAGACCGGCGGGGTGATTGATCATATTTACGTAAAGGAAGGCGAACGGTTCCGCAAGGGGCAACTGCTCGCAAGCCTTAAGTTAACCGAAATCGAATCAGGCGTATTGCAAGCCCAACTGAACCGGGATAAGACGCATCGCGATTACCAGAGGACCTTAAATCTTTATAAAGACAGTGTAGCAACTTTGGAGCAATTGCAGAACAGCAAAACAGCGCTGGATGTAGCCCAAAAACAACTGGATGCTGTTGCATTCAATAAACAGTATGCTTTTATCTATGCTGAACAGGATGGCTTTGTAGCCACAAAGATCGCCAACGAAGGTGAAGTGGTTGCAGGAGGCAGCCCTGTTCTTGCGATCAACGTTAATGATGGATCTAAGGGATGGGTATTGAAAGCAGGCCTGTCGGACAAGGAATGGGCGAATGTTGAGCTGGGAGACAAAGCTGAGGTTGTTATAGATGCATATCCTTCGCAAAAATTCAGGGCTAGTGTTACAAAAAAAGCCCTTTCATCTGACCCTGTTTCAGGCTCCTTTGAAGTTGAATTAACACTTTCACTTGGAAAAAATCTGCCCGCTGCTGGTATGTATGCAAAGGCATCCATTGAGACCAATAAAGTAATTAGTCAAAAATGGATTCCCTATAGTGCAATGATCGAGGCTGATGGTAATAAGGCTTTTGTGTTTGTTCCGTATCATCAAACCGAAGTAAAAAAAGTACCTATTACTGTCGGAACCTTTGATAATCAAAGAGTAAAAGTGGTGTCAGGCCTTGAAAATGTTTCGGAGATCATCATCTCAAATACGGCCTTTTTGAACGAACAATCGAGCATAACTATTAAAAATTAAAACGTGATGAATCTTACTAATTTTTCAGTTAAGAACTACCGGTTCACATTGGTGATTTTTATCATGATTGCCGTGGTCGGTGTGGTTACACTACGTACTATGCCCCGGGCCGAAGATCCACAGATCAATCCGCCTGCGTACCCGATAACCATAGTTTATCCCGGCACAAGCCCTAAAGATATGGAACAACTGGTGGTGAAGCCGATTGAAAACAAGCTATATCAGTTAAGTAATGTCGATAAGATGGTAACCACAATCGATGATGGACTGGCTGTGATAACGATCAATTTTAAATACGGTGAAAACATCGATAATAAATACCAGGAGGTAGAGCGGGAAGTAAATGCCCTTAAAAGTGACCTTCCGCAGGATATCTATAAAATAGACATAGGCAAAGTTGACCCATCTGATGTAAACGTTTTACAGATAGGCCTTGTGAGTGAAAATGCCTCTTTCAAAACACTAAAAAAATTTGGTGATGACCTGAAGGAACAACTGGAAAGAGTGGCTGATTTAAAGAATGTCAAAGTTGCAGGTACACCCGACCAAATTGTGCGGATTGAATTGCAACTGGACAAGATCGCTGCCATGAAAATACCATTAAATGTGGTGATCGCCAGCCTTCAAAGCGAGGACCTGAACATCCCTGGTGGTAATATAAATGCAGGAAACCAATCATTCAATGTTAAGACAGGTGGCAAATACAAAAACCTGGATGAAGTAACCGGCACCGTTGTTTACAATGCCAACGGAAGGATTGTATACCTGCGTGATATTGCTTCAGTAAATTTTGAGAACGACGAAGAAAAGCACATAACCCGCCTGAACGGCCACCGGTGTATTTTAGTGGATGCTGCGCAGAAAAACGGGGCAAATATCAGCCAGACACAAAAGAAATACCTCCCGGTATTACAGGAGTTTGAAAAGACACTTCCGGCTAACATTAAACTGGTTAAAGCATTTGATCAGGCTGATAATGTAAATAAACGCCTCTCACATCTTGGCGTCGATTTTCTCATTGCCATTGGGCTGGTGCTTTTTACCTTGCTGCCGCTTGGTAACCGCGCTTCGCTTATTGTGATGGTAGCTATCCCGCTGTCGCTGGCTTTGGGCATTGTCGGTTTAAACTTATTCGGGTTTTCGCTCAATCAATTGACTATTGTCGGGTTGGTGGTGGCGCTGGGATTGCTTGTCGACGATAGTATTGTTGTGGTAGAGAATATAGAACGGTGGCTGCGCGATGGTTATTCCAAAAAAGAGGCAGCGATCAAAGCTACCCGGCAGATTACGCTTGCCGTAATCGGGTGTACCGCGATGTTAGCCATATCCTTTTTGCCAATGTTATTCCTGCCGGCAGGGCCAGGCGAGTTCATCCGCGGGCTTCCAATGGCTGTGATATGCAGTGTACTGGCGTCAATGATCGTGTCGCTCACAGTGGTTCCTTTCCTGGCCAGTCGGGTATTAAAGGATCATATTGCCCCTGAAGGCAACTTCTTCCTCCGTGTCCTAAAAAAAGGCATCAGCAGCACTTATTCAAAGCTTATGCATCGTGCGCTGAACAGGCCGGTTTTGACCCTGCTGATCGCGTTAAGCTTATTCGGCGTTTCAATGGCGCTTTTCCCGGTTATTGGCTTTAAACTGTTCCCTGCATCTGAAAAACCGATTTTCCTGGTCAATATCCGAATGCCGCAGCAAACAAGCCTGTCAGAAGGCAACCGGATCACCCGGATGGTTGAAGATAGCCTGGCTAAATGCCGGTTGGTTAAGTATTATACGGCAAACATCGGCAAAGGAAATCCGCAGATCTATTACAACGTACCCCAGCAGCCGGAAAAATCCGATTTTGCGCAAATATTTGTCCAATTAGATGAAGATACCAGGCCATTGGCTAAAAAGAGCTTAATTGATACATTGAGGGCACGTTTTGCCTCGTTCGCCTATGCCAGGGTAGAAGTTAAAGACTTTGAACAAGGCCCACCAATTGACGCTCCTATCGCGATAAGGATCTTTGGGGATAACCTGGATACGCTCCGCAAAATTTCTTTCCAGGTCGATCGTATAATTGAGGCCGACAAAGGAACCGTTTATGTTGACAACGACCTGAATACACTTAAAACGGATATTAAGCTCAACATTAATAGGGAAAAGGCGAGAACGCTCGGTGTGTTTACTGCCGATATTGACCGCACCCTGAGGCTTGCAATAGCAGGGCTGAAAATAGGAACATTTACTAACGAAACTGGTGATGGTGATGATTATGATGTAATAGTCAGCTCTAAACATGATAAGTTCGCTATGCTTGATGTATTCAAAAATCTTTTCGTTAACAACACGCTGGGCACGCCGGTACCACTAACGCAATTGGCGACGGTCAATTTTGAGACCTCCCCCACCGCATTTGGGCATTTCAATAAAAACAGGTTTGTCGAGATCACTGCATACACACAAAAAAATGTACTGGCGAATAATGTATTGAAGAGGATTGTACCGAAATTGAATGCCATCAAAATGCCTGGGGGCTATTATTATAAACTTTCGGGAGAGGCTGAAAGCGAAGGAGATGCTTTCGGCGGCGGCTTTATTACAGTGATATTGCTAACCGTATTCCTTTTTACAGCCGTGTTGATCCTGCAATTCAAGACATTCAAAGGTATGCTAATTGTTTTGTCGGTGATACCACTTGGCGTAGTCGGCGGTGTTTTGATGTTATTTCTATCAGGTAATCCAATGTCTTTCATCGCTATAATAGGGTTTATCGGACTTGCCGGCATTGAAGTTAAAAATTCTATCCTGTTAGTTGATTTTACGAATCAGCTGCGCATGGAAGGAACTCCTCTTGATGAAGCTATTGAAAAGGCAGGTGAGATACGTTTTCTGCCAGTGATACTTACCTCGCTTACGGCTATTGGGGGTCTTATACCACTGGCAATGAACCCAAATCCACAAATATCACCGCTGGCACTTGTGCTTATTGGCGGGCTCATTAGTTCAACCATCCTTTCAAGGATTGTTACCCCGGTGATGTATAAGCTTATTCCGCCACAAATAGATGACAAAGAATTATTAATATCGAAACCAAATTTTGAAGAAAAAAGCAGGGCCTAATTATTTATAAATGAAAAGGTAGTTTTTGACTTTCTGAATTTTTGTTAAGTACCTATAAGTCTATAGTTATTGACTATTTTCCGATACAAAACTTACTGAAAATATTCTCCAACAGATCATCTGTGGTAACTGCGCCTGTAATCTCGCCGAGATAATATAGCGCCTGCTTAATATCCATAGCTAAAAAATCGGAGGTAACGTTGTCCATACCGTTGAGCACCCTTATTAAGGCCTCTTCCGTTTTTTGCAGCGCTTCCAGGTGGCGGATGTTGGTTACCAGTGTTTCATCCCCGGTAAGCTGATCTTTTATGGCTGACTTATAAATGGCCTCCTTCAACGTATCAATATTAACTTTTTCCTTCGCCGATATTTCAATGAAGTCCGGTGTTCCTGGTCCAAGGTCCGGAGCGTAGTTTGTCTTTTCCCTAACCTCTAATCTCTGATCTCTAATCTCTCTCACCACCAAATCCATCTTATTTGCTACTGCAAGCATAGTTATCCCCGGCTTTTGCAAGCTTGCAATATCCTGATTCAGTTCGTCATTGGTTATTACAGAAGCATCGTAAACATAAATAAGCAATGCCGACTGGCTGATCTTTTCCATAGTGCGCTGTACACCTATCTGTTCAATGGCATCAGTAGCTTCTCGGATTCCTGCGGTATCTATCAGCCTGAAGTTTATCCCATTTATATTCAGTACCTCTTCAATGGTGTCGCGTGTAGTGCCAGGGATGTGGCTTACAATTGCCCGTTCCTCGTTCAGCAGAGCATTTAACAGGGTTGATTTGCCCGCATTTGGTCTGCCTGCAATAACTGTATTCACGCCTTGCTTAATTGCATTCCCTAATTCAAACGAACGGATCAGGTTGCCGATAACCCTGTTTATCTCATTGATGAGTTTTTTAAGCTGATCGCGGTTTGCAAATTCTACATCTTCTTCGGCAAAGTCGAGTTCCAGTTCAATCAGGGAGGCAAATTGCACCAGTTGATCGCGCAGGGCTTGCAATTGATTGCTAAACCCTCCCCTAAGCTGATTTAACGCCACCTGCTGCGATGCTTTTGAGTTCGAAGCAATCAGATCAGCCACAGCTTCAGCTTGCGACAGATCAAGCTGTCCGTTTAAAAATGCCCTTAGGGTAAACTCTCCGGCCTTAGCAGAGCGTGCACCCTTTTTGATGAGCAGCTTTATGATGGATTCAATAATATAGGCAGAACCATGACAGGAGATCTCTACCACGTTTTCACGCGTGTATGACCTGGGCCCAACAAATAATGAAACCAAAACCTCATCCAAAATTATATCGCCATCTGCAATACTCCCAAAATGAATGGTGTGTGATGGTTGTTTAGTCAGATCTTTCCCTTTAAAAACGTTGTTAGCCATAGTAATAGCATCCGGCCCCGAAAGGCGGATAATGCCTATAGCCCCGGTTCCGTTTGGTGTGGCAAGGGCGACGATAGTTTGGTCATTAGTCATTGTGTCATTAGTCATTAGATCGTTTGCGGTGAAGCAAGCGAATAAACAAGGTGCAAAGTTCGGCATTTAAAGGGAGTTTTTTGTTGCCCGTATGCCATAAACACCGCAGCCCAATTAGCAGAGAAAGTTATTATGCCGTATTTTTGTTGCATGGCAAAGGCGGTTCCATACAATTTTGTGCTCGATTATCTTCCGGATAGCATCGTAATAAAATACATTTTTGGCTGGCACTACGTTTATTGGGGTAAAAAATTAATGGTCATTCTCTCCAAAAGCCTGAAACGGCCTGAGTGGGACGGAATTTGGATAGCAACGGAACGGGAGCATCACGAAGCCCTTTTTAACGATGTGCCGGAACTACAGCCATTTTTTATGGACGGAGTAGAAAGGGAAAGTAACTGGCTATTGCTACCCGCTCAAGCTGAAGATTTTGAAACATCAGCAATTAAAATTTGCGAAATGGTTTCGCATGGAGATACAAGGGTCGGGCGGCTGACAAAAAAGGCGCCAATGAACCGGGATTAAAGGATTTTATCGGTTTTAGGGATACATTAACATCATATTAGTGGCTGGCTTTAACACAATATTCCCTACTTTCGCCTTATTATGGTAACCTTTTTTGAAGCCTCGCTCGATACTATTTCTGTACATCATGTTGGCAATCCGTCAATAAATGAGATGTATTCGCTTTCTGATAATCCGCTTGAACTAAAGGATGAGATCATCCCCAACCTGCTGATGCAATACTTTTTAAAGCCTTTTGAAAAAGCTAATGAGGTTTATCACCTCACCCATAGCAGCGGCGATCTTAGTCTTAACGAAGTACATCATTTTGTAAGCAGGGTATTTAAGCAGAAAGAGAAATTTCACGAAGCGTCTGAGCTGATTGCGAAGTATCTTTTTAAGGTTACCACCCACCCCAATATAAAGGGCGGCGAGCTGTATGTTGTGTATTTCAATAAAGTTCAGATTGAGGGTAACCCGCTGGATGCTATTGGCATATTCAAATCGGAGAATAAGGAGACCTACCTGAAGGTTTACCCTGACAAGGGGGGCTTCCAGGTTGATTATGAAGAAAATGCCATCAACATAAACAAACTTGATAAAGGCGTACTCATTTTTAATATTGAAAAGGAGAATGGCTACAAGGTGGTTGTAATAGATAAAAACAACAGCGGAGGGCAGGATGCTGCTGTGTATTGGAAGGATGATTTTTTACAGCTCAGGATCCGTAATGATAGCTATAACCAAACCAGTAACGCTTTGGGTGTGTACAAAAACTTTGTGACCAACAAGCTTGATGACGAGTTTGAAATGAGCAAAGCCGATAAAATAGACCTGCTGAACCGCTCGATGAAGTATTTTAAGGAGAAAGACACTTTTGATATGGACGAATTTACAGGCGAGGTGATTGGTAACCCGCAGGCAATTGAATCGTTTAAGAACTTTAAGAACCAGTACGAGCAGGAGTTTGACAGCCCCATTGCCGATACCTTCGAGATCTCGGATAATGCCGTTAAAAAGCAGGCAAAGGTTTATAAAAGTGTATTAAAGCTGGATAAAAACTTCCACATCTACATCCATGGTAATAAGGATTTAATTGAGAAGGGTTTTGACGATGGCAAAGCCATGAATTATTACAAGGTGTTTTTTAAGGAGGAAGCGTAGGGGATTTCATTGATTATCGGGAAGATTACACCGGTTAAGATTGATTAAATTTCATAAATCGGTGCAATCGCGTTGAATCAGTGAAATCACAATAGTCTTTAAAACTTCTCCTCAATGCCCAACCCAAAAAGGGCAAAATCATATTTAACCGGATCGGCCGGGTCAAATTCTCTTAGTTGTTGGGTAAGTTCAACGGCGGTTTGCCAGTCGGTTTGTTTGCGGGTAATGAGGTTTAGCTTACGGGCAACACGGTCTACATGCAGATCGCATGGCACAATAAGTTCCGATGGCTTAATATGGTTCCAGATGCCGAAATCAACCCCGCAATTATCTCTACGTACCATCCACCGTAAAAACATGTTCAGCCGTTTGCAGGTAGATTTTTGCGAGGGTGAAGAAATATGCTTTTTGGTGCGGTGCGGAAAATCGGGCAGGGAAAAGAAATAGGAACGGAAATGGTTGAGGTATTTCTCTATGGGCTCTGCTTCTACTGCATTGGCGCTACGATCGCCTGGATAAGATCTTTCACTATCGTTCAAGATGACAAGCTGGTTAAATGGTGTTTCAGCTGGTATGAACGCCGACTCAAGCGATTGATGATTTTCGTAATGATACCTAAAGAACGCTATAAAATACAGTGTATCAATATCATTAAAGGTACGGTGTTTAAATTTCAGCAGCTTTTTCAGGTCGGGTTCCTCATGGTTCATTATAAAATCATAAGGTGCGCCATCCATCAGGGTTATCAGTTCCCGGCATTTATTAATGATAGTAACCCGTTGCCCCCATGCAAGCACAGCTGCCCAAAGTCCCATAATTTCAATATCCTGCCTGTTAGTAAACAGGTGCGGAATAGAAACCGGGTCGTTCTTTATAAAATCAGGTTGATTGTATTGAATAACTTTGCTATCGAGAAAGGCTTTTATGTTATTAAACATGTAAATAATTTACCTGATTGTCATTGCGAGGGAGGAACGAGCGCGGCAATCGCGAACTTTACAGAGTGGCTATGCATTGTTCGCGATTGCTTCGTTCCTCGCAATGACAAGTTTGTTATGAAAGTGCCTGCTTCAAATCTTCAAGTAAATCCTCCACATCCTCTACCCCTACGCTCAGGCGCAGTAGATTGTCAACTACGCCAGCCTTTTCACGCTCGGCTTTTGGGATGGAGCCATGCGTCATGCTTACCGGGTGATTAATAAGCGATTCAACACCGCCCAATGATTCTGCAAGTGCAAATACTTTAAATGATGAGGCTATGCGGTAAGTCTCCTTCAGATCAGCCCCTTTAAGTACAATAGAGATCATACCGCCAAAACCGCGCATTTGTTTTTTGGCAATTTTGTGGTTAGGATGGTCGGTAAAGCCCGGCCAGTATATCTTTTCAACTTTGGGGTGCGTTTTCAGGAATTCGGCTATTACACTGCCATTTTCGCAATGCGCCTTCATACGCAAGTGCAGGGTTTTTATACCGCGCAGCACCAGGAAACTATCCATAGGACCTGGTGTTGCACCGCAGGCGTTGTAGATGAACCACAGGCGTTTGTATAGCTCTTCATCATTAAGCATCAGGGCACCCATTACCACATCGCTGTGGCCGCCAATGTATTTGGTAACCGAGTGCATCACAATATCGGCACCGAGGTCAATCGGGTTTTGCAGGTATGGCGAGGCGAAAGTGTTATCAACCGCAAGGAGGATATTTTTTTCTTTGGCTATTTTTGAAATTGCTTCAATATCCACTATCTGCATGGTAGGATTGGTTGGTGTTTCAATCCATATCAGCTTTGTATTTTCACTGGTATACTGCCTTACTATCTCCGGGTCGGCAAGGTTTAAAAAATGGAACTTAATGCCATAATTAGCAAACACCTTAGTAAAAATGCGGTATGAGCCTCCGTAAAGGTCGTTCCCTGTAATTACCTCATCACCCGGACTAAGCAGCTTCATTACCGCATCAGTAGCACCCATTCCACTCGAAAATGCCAAACCAAAACGGGCATTCTCCAAAGCAGCAAGGCAGCTTTCCAATGCCTTACGGGTTGGATTGGTACCCCGCGAATACTCAAACCCCTTATTATCTCCCGGCGATTTTTGCCAGTAAGTTGATGTCTGATAGATCGGCGTCATCACCGCTCCGGTAGATGGATCGGGCTCCTGCCCTGCGTGTATTGCTTTTGTTGCGAATTTCATGATTGTGCTTTCAGCACAGTCCATAGTCGATAGTCCATGGACCATAGTAAAAAACTAAACTCTCATAGCCATGGACTATCGACCATTGACTATGGACATTTTTCTAATATGCCCGGGCAAATAATACCCTTTGTTTTGACGGACGGCCAGTTAAAATGCACTTGCCTTCTTCCTGTTTATTATCCAAAGGTATACAACGGATTGTTGCTTTAGTCTCATCTTTTATCTGCTGTTCGGTTTCAGGCGTACCATCCCAATGGGCAGATATAAAGCCGGGCTGTTCATCCAGCATGCGTTTAAATTCATCGTAACTGTCAACCTCGGTAGTGTTTTCAGCCCTGAATTTTAAAGCTTTCTGGTAGATGTTATTTTGAATCTCTTCCAGCAGGCCCTCAATGTGTGCTGCTAAACCTTCCTGACTCACGGTTTCCTTTGTTTTTGTATCACGACGTGCCAGCTCAACGGTGCGGTTCTGCATATCACGGCTGCCAATTGCTACGCGCAACGGAACACCTTTTAATTCATATTCAGCAAATTTAGCTCCCGGGCGATGGGTATCGCGGTTATCAAACTTAACCGAGATGCCTTTAGTCTTCAACTCTTTGGTAAGCTCTTTTACAAAGCCTGTAATACTTTCAAGCTCTTCGTCGTGCTTATAAATTGGCACAACAACAACCTGTATAGGTGCAAGTTTTGGCGGAAGCACTAATCCGGCATCATCAGAGTGCGCCATTATCAATGCGCCGATCAACCGGGTTGATACACCCCATGAAGTTGCCCAAACATAATCCAGCTTATTCTCTTTATTAGTGAATTTCACATCAAATGCTTTTGCAAAGTTTTGCCCTAAAAAGTGCGATGTACCGGCCTGTAAAGCTTTACCATCCTGCATTAATGCCTCAATACAATAAGTATCCAGGGCACCCGCAAAACGCTCATTTGGTGTTTTTTTACCCTTTACTACGGGTAATGCAAGCCAGTTTTCGGCAAAATCGGCATAAACGCCAAGCATTTGCTCGGTTTCAGCAATTCTATAAAAAGGGCCCGGCCCTCTTTATATAGCCTGAACTCGTCCCGGTAATATTTTTCGGACGAGGCAAGTTGTTTTAGTGCCGATTTATATTGCGCCACAGATGAGTTATAAGCATTCCGGGTTAAAATCAGCTGTAGTTTAAGCTGATCACCGGTATAACTGATTTGTGATTTAATGATCTCCTTGTCGGTCTCGGACTGGGCAATACGATAATGATTTTTCCCTGATGCAAAAAGGTTCCATTGAAGCGAGACGCCGAAAAAGTAATACCTTGAGTGGTCGTCATATTGCCAGCCAGACGCCTGGGAACCAAGGTCAAAGAAGGTTGCAAGTTTAGGGACGATGTACGACTTGTTGAGGCCGTTTACCTGGTCACTAATCAATAGCGTTGTATTTAATTTCTTCAGTTCTTCCCTTTTGTCAACTGTTGAATCAAGCAGGGCCGGATCTGTGGCTGGGTCATTGTAATTATCTACTTTGATCTCTGTTTCCGGCGCGCAATTAAGCAGGAAATTAAAATAGGCTTGAGCTGACTTTTGGCTTTGCCGGGCTGTTTCGAGCAGCGATTGATACTTGCTAAGCTCACTCTCACTTCTCAAAACAGCTGATCGCAAAATTTTGTCATTCTTCAGAAGATCGTTATTAACACGCAGATTTTCTTCTGCCACTTTTAAAGCCGATTGATAGATAAGTGTAGCCTGCACCGATTGCGCGTACCCGAAATATGCTTCTTTTATGTCTTTTACAAGTTCCCGTTTATAGATCTCAACTTCGATCCGCTGTAAGGTTACTTCCTGACCTTTGATTTTTCTGTTGTAATTCAATTCAAGATCCAGTAGGGGCATTACTGTATGGAATTTAGCATCGTAAAAGTCATCAGGGTTTAGCAATACACTGCGATTTTTTATCATCGGGAAACTATTGCTTTGTGTTAATTGATTTAACGTTTTATATATTGGGTTTACCAAATCACCCAGGGGTAAATCGATGCTTCTTCCACCGCCGGCCTTTGTATAAGTTGAGTTAAAGCTTACCTCGGGGAAGAATTGGCTTTTGGCTTCGCTCAGGGCATAAACGCTTTTTTTCAAAGTGAACTGCTGAGTCCTGATACTCTCATTATTGTTTAACCCATAGCTGATATATTTTTCGAGGTTCTGCTGCCCATACGCCAGCTGACTTCCTAAACAACATAACAAGATATAAAATGTATTTTTCATTGAATTATGTTTTAATATTGAACATTGTTCATATAAAGTGTAAAAATTTTTATTTTCTGCTCAGGAGCTTTACAAACTCTTCGTGTGCAGCAAAAAGCACGTGTTCAGAATCTCCCAGGTTAACTGCCTTAATACTGCCACGGATATGAAGCGAGCACATCCCATGCACGGTACTCCAAATCCCAAACGATAACGGCTCAAGGTGGTGACCCGAAAAATAACCATGCGCCATACATTGTTCTACTGTGGTTTTTAAAACATTAAATGTAGCCTTACCTTCGTTCCACTCTTCCTCTTCTACTTTCTTCAAAAACTCCATTGGCGCTTTCATATTGAACATCAGGTCATACATATACGGATTATCAACTGCAAACCGGATATATACACGCCCTATAGCTGCCAGGCGCTCCATCGGCTCGGCAACGCTCATGAGTACGCGCATTTCGCCTCCCAATTGCTTAAACCCAAGTGTATGCAATTCGTGCAGAATTGAATCCTTATCCTTAAAATATACATACACCGTACCCACGCTATAGCTTATTTCATCGGCGATGTTTCGGATAGTAGTTTGCTCTATGCCGTTTTCAATGAACAGTTTTTTTGCACCCTGCAAAATAAGGGCTCTTAGTTCTTCTTTCTCTTTAGCTTTTCTCTCACTTATACTCATAATCAAAAACAACAATGCAAATTAAATGAACATTGTTCAAAATTTAAAATATTTTTTTAATTTTACTCTTGAAACACAAAAATACTATTTCAACACTAAGAAAGGGTTTAAAAAATGGACAAGCAAATATTGATTGATTTTGTAAGGGAAACTACACCGAACATAATGGTTAGCCGACAGGCATTGGAAAAGATTGCTGAACATTTTGAAGAAAGAACATTTTCGAAAAATGATTTCCTGCTTAGGAGTGGTAATAACAGTTGCTATTTTTATTTGGCCGATGGCTTTATGAGAGCATTCACCTATGACACACAGGGAAACGAGGTAACTACTTTCTTCTATCCTAAGAATCGGGTAGTATTCGAGATCGCTTCACTTTTTTTACATATCCCTTCAACCGAAAATATTGAAGCAATAACAGATTGTAAAGGTTACCTGGCCTCCTTTGATTCGATAAATATGCTTTATCATACTGTGCCCGAGTTCAGGGAGTTTGCACGGATGGTAATGGTAAAAGAATTTGTAGCTTATAAACAGCGCACTTTATCCATGATCAATAAAAGTGCTGAAGATCGTTACAGAGAATTACTGAGTAATAACAGGGAGCTTTTTCAACATGCGCCACTGAAACATATCGCCTCTTATCTTGGCATCACCGACAGCTCCTTAAGCCGTATAAGAAGAGATTTTTTGAAAAAGGCTTCGTAATTTCTTGCCATTTGACAAGTAGCAACAGGCTTATTCTATCGTCATTTGTTCCAAAAATTAAACGACATGGGACATTTGCCATTTTATGTGAGCCTTTTATTCGAATTAACCGTTGCTGTAACTATTTACCTGTTTTACAGGGCGGCACACGCATCAAAAACCTTTTTAGTGATTGTGACCAGTTGGGTCGTCATACAAGTGATACTGGGTCTTTCGGGCTTTTATCATTTATCTAAGGACGTTCCTCCAAAATTACCCCTGCTGGTGGGACCGCCAACAGCGCTTATTATAATTCTGTTCCTGATCAAAAAGGGAAGATTATTCATCGACAGGCTTAGTATCGCTAATCTGACCCTGATACATAGCGTTGCGCTATTGGTTGAAACGGTATTGTATTTTCTGTTTGTTTATAAATACGTCCCAAAAGCCATGACCTTTGAAGGCAGCAATTTTGATATTTTATCAGGGATAACTGCTCCGATTATATTCTATTTCGGATTTGTCAAAAAGCAGCTAAACCGAACTGTTTTGATAGCATGGAATTTACTTTGCCTGCTGCTGGTGATCAATGCGTCAAGAGTAGCGGTGCTTTCCATGCCGAACCCGGGTCTGATAGGAGCCGGGCAACCTGATATTGCCCTCGGACTATTCCCCTATATTCTGCTTCCGGCTGTGATCGTACCCATTGTTCTTTTTTCACATTTAGCTTCTATTCGCAACCTCATATTACAAAAGCCCTTAAATGTGCAGTCTCCGGAAACATCATAGAGAGGCTAACATTTGGCAAGTGATTTCTTGCCAAATGTCAAGTAGAAGCTAAAAACTCTTCAGAACCTTTGTGATAATTAATCCTGGAACTAATTTTTATAGAATTTATGGAAACTAATCAAATTGCATTCAGCGGTTCAATTCCCTTGGCTTACGAGGACTATCTTGGGCCGTTTTTATTTGAACCTTTTGCGCTTGACCTTGTACGACGCATAGGTAATGATAAGGTTAAACAAGTACTTGAACTTGCTTGCGGAACAGGGCGCGTCACGCGTCACCTGCAGGCATATTTAAAGGAATCTGTTATGTTAACAGCAACCGATATTAATCCCGATATGTTAACGATCGCCCGGCAAAAAATTTTGGCGGATAACATTTTATGGGATGTTGCTGACATGGCAGAAATGCCATATCCGGATGATTTTTTTGATCTTGTTATTTGCCAGTTTGGATTGATGCTGGTACCAGATAAAGAGAAAGCACTGGCAGAAATTATGCGGGTTTTAAAGAAAGAAGGACGTGTGTTGTTTAATGTCTGGGGAGACAGTAAAGACAATGGCATATGGGCAATCGGTATGAAAGTTATTGGTTCATTTTTAGGCGAGAACCCCATCCCGCAAAACATTGGCCCATTCTCTATGAAGGATGAAAGCGAGACCCTTCAGCTATTGGAGCGATCCGGCTTTCGGAATATCCGGGTCGATTCGGTTAAAAAAATCGGAACGATAGAATCTGCCACCATTGCAGCCAAAGGGTTTATCGAAGGTTTACCTATCGCGAAGATCCTGATGCAAAGAAATCAGTCCTTTATCTATAAGATCGGAGAAGCACTTACAAAAGAATTAATCGGACAATTGGGCGATAAACCAACGCATTCTCCATTGCAGGCATGGGTGTTTGAAGCCATGAAATAACGAGGATATAAACACAGGAACAAAAACTAACAATAAAATATCTTATCATGAAATCGATAACAATAACTACATCAGCTTTATTTTTATTAATAATCCTCAGCTTTAACGCGCACGGCGCAATTCGGCAACCGTTAAAAACCGATTCGGCTTTGGTTAAAAAAGACATTGCCCGGGTCGACTCCATTTACGCAAAAGCTTTCGCGCAACAGGATACATCATTGTTTCTTAAATGCTATGCTACGGATGGCGCGATCATGCCTCCCGGCCGGCCTGTTCTGTCAGGCAAGCCAATGATGCTGGCTTTTTTCGGTTTCGCTTGTAAAGCAGGGGTGAGGGGCATTGTTTTCACGACTAAAGGACTATATGGACTTACTGATCATTATGTTACCGAGCAGGGACAGTTTGAAATGTTTGACGATCAGCAAAAAACGATTGCAAAAGGAAAGTTCCTTACCATATGGAAAAAGACTCCTCAAGGATGGAAAATGTTTCGCGACATGTTCAGCGATGATGCCGCAGTTGCATTGGGAGGAAAAAAATAAATGAGCGGATTTTAGCCAGATTATTGCTGAACAGTGTTTCAGTGCAGGGCTATTTTCCTACAGATTGATTTTTTACTCATATGCCCCTCGTTTTAATCAGCATACATAATCTTCAGTTTTGCCATTTATTGCAAAATGCCCGGTTTCGGGCATTTTTAATTAAGTTAATAATAGCCTCCTGACCAAAAATAATAGAGGATCATTTTCGGCTTTGTCTTATAGTTAACCACTAACCCGTTCCAGAATTAATATTGCTTTTAGAGTCTTATGTTGTATTTCTTGTCAATTGACAAGCCGTTGGATTCTTTATCTCCCTTATTTTGTAAATAAAAACATACCATGCAATCCATCAATAATAACGGTTCTGTTCCGGGCATTATTTCTGCAAAAGAATGGTTCAATGCAGGTGAGCGGTTGCCTTACGATACTACAGCAAAATGTATAGTTGACGAAGGTGAAACGGCACAATCAAAAAATTTGTTCGTTTTTAATAAGCTCATTACTTATCCAAAGCAAAACCGGGGTAAAATAATTTCGTTTCTGCCCGGATTTCCGTCCGGCTCCTATGATTGGTCTAAAATAGATGCCTTGATGGAAGATCAGAAGCCACTTAACCGGCTATATGTTGAATATGTAGGGCAGGGTGAATCGGACAAACCTGAAAATTATCCATACTCAACTTTTGAAAGGGCCGACCTTGTAGAAGCATTATGGAATCATCATCGAATTGAATCCACGGCAATAGCAACGTTTGACTATTCCTCTTTAGTCGCACTCGAGCTGTTACGAAGACAGCAGGAAAAAACAGAAAACGGAATAAAACCATCAACCGTCATTACTAAAGTATTGTTTATCAATGGCGGGTATTTTGCGGATGGCCACTCTCATCCATTGCTTACTACCCCCTTGCTCAAAACTCGATTTGGGGAAAGAGGTACTATAAAAGCGCAAACCTCAGATCTCGCCTTTAATGGTATGATTAAGGGGATGTGGTCTAAAAAGTACCAAGTAACCGAAGCCGAACTATCGGAAGTACGCGATGCAGTTAGGAGGAGAAACGGTGTGCTTTTTATGCACTATGCTGCCGGTTTTGTAGATGAGCATAAGGCAAACCGGGAACGCCTGAATTTGTTTCCTATTGTTGAAAAAATGTACCATTGTGTTTCGTTTTATATTGTGGGAAGCGACAAAGACCAGTTTGAGCCTAAACAGGTAAGACTGGCAAAAGAACGACTAAGTAAATATGGAGTGAGTATTGAAATTCTACCGGGCGGCCACATGATAACAATGGAGCAGCCACAATTAATAACGGACCTGATTTTGGCGATAGCTGATTGATCTTTACGTCTTGTTATTTTCAGATAGGCCGCAGCTATGTCAAGTTAAAAACCAGTTGCTCCATCAAATATAAATCGAGCCCGGCCCCATTATCAACATCCTTTGTTTGCCGCACCTCAAAGCGCCTGTTTATCCTTCGCTCATGGCGCTCACGGGCTCTTTGCTACCTGATTTGCCGGATCAAAAAAGTTTTACGTTCTTCAAAATTGTTTTGTGCAACAGGCAAAACTATTTCTTTAAATAGAATACTTAAGGGTTCAGGATGGAGCGCGGGCTTCTGTGTCTTTATGTTGTAGTAGACAAATTTCGTCAAAAGCATTGCTTTCAGTTCAGTCATCTCCTCATCCCACATACGCATCTCTACAACAAGGCTTCTGAATGTTTCTTCGATAAGTTGGGAATCAATTACAATTGATTCTCCCATATTGGCCGGTTTCAGATAGCATATCTGGTTGCTCGAAACAAGCCAAACAAAGCCGCCATCGTTCATGTTGCCAAAAACGTCCAACTTGTAAGCATCCAGTAATTGGTCCTCCCTGGTGTTTAAAAAATAATCCAAATAACGGGTGTTATATAAATGATTAAATGGGTCGCAGTCTTGAAATCGCACTTTAGCTGTTGATTGAAGTATGTTTTTCATGTAATATCTATATTAAATTATGGTGCAGTTTTCATCTTTCAGAGGATTTGTCAGTACTTAACCTTATCCACTTTGTCGAGTGAACAAGCTATTTGTAAACCTCAAAATATAAAATATGCAGCCTGTTAGTGTTATCAACTTAGTTTGTCACTAATCTTTTTAGTGCCGCAATAGTACCAGAATGTAATTTCTCATGAAATGACAGGAATTTCAATCCGTTATCTATGTTATTCACCCTCGTGCCGATTCGTGTAAACCAGACGGTATAATTGCAAAAGACCAGGTTGTTGTAATCGTTTTCTAATTGGTCCAGTGTAATAACCAACAACTCTTTGATATGCAAGATGTCGTTCTTGCTAAAAATCCCGTTCGGTTTGGAACCAGGCTTAAACTTTTCAAAAAAATCATCACTTATCAATTGTGGCAAGCCGGCTTTTTGGTAACATATTCCTTGTTGCACAGCTACCAAATGTCCCATATTCCAGCTAATATTGTTGCTGAACCCTTCCGGAATTTGGTTAAATTGTTCGATGCTAAGATTTTTTACCTGTTCAAGCAGCAAAGATCTTGTACTTCTTATCGTTTCTATTTGGGTTATCATGGTTATCAATTACAGGACTTGAAAGCGGTGTACGTTTAATATAATTGGTGTAAAAGTCAAGATTAACGTGGCAAAATGTCTTGTCATATGGTAAGAAAAAAATCTGTATCAGATTAAATACTATTGATTCAGACACCTTAATGAGGAATTAAATTACTTTCGGGTTTCTATTCGCGCATTGGAGATAATTAATCTCTAAACTGCAATGGAGCTACATTTGATAGGTTACAGATAATTTAGTATCCGGGACTTATTCGCTGCGAAGGCTTTTTACCGGATTTGCAATAGCCGCTTTTATGGCCTGGTAACTTACCGTAAGAATTGCAATAATTACAGACAGGAGCCCGGTAAGTCCAAACACCCACCAATTAATGGAAATACGATATGGGAAGGTTTTCAGCCAATCATTCATCAATAACCAGGCTATCGGAGAAGCTATGACGAATGATAAGATAACCAA
>Ga0206973_1072_pt1 | contig 26374 bp, 21 predicted proteins | sample Alteio_BWOrgHeat_83_FD_152927 | JGI IMG/M metagenome (GOLD analysis project Ga0206973, IMG submission 152927) | Enriched cells from forest soil in Barre Woods Harvard Forest LTER site, Petersham, Massachusetts, United States -... | ecosystem: Environmental > Terrestrial > Soil > Temperate forest >...
TTGGTAAGAATAGCGAAAAGATGAAAGCAATAAGGGTAGGCATTCTTCAAAAAAATGTCAACCCTTACATCAGTATTTGCGTTATTTCCGCGAAGGCAAAATAGCATACCCGAAAGCCGCTGATGAAAAACACCGGCGATGGCGGTAGAAATGCGCTCACATCAGTGAATAATATTTTCAAAGGCTTCCTGTAAAAAAGAGTATTTAAAATGATAGCCTGCTTTAAGTAGTTTTTCAGGAATAACCCAACGGCTTTTCAGGATGAGCTCCGTTTCTGTTTTAATAATTACAGCACCGGTTTTGAGCAGCCATACCGGTGTGGGCAAACCAGCAGCAATATGCATCGTTTGCCGTAATGTTTTCATGAATGCTTTATTGTTAACAGGGTTAGGAGCAGAGCAATTAAAAACGCCTTGCAGGTTGTGTGATTGTATAAATAAAATAATGTTGTACACATCTTCAATATGAATCCAGCTAAACATCTGGTTGCCGTTTCCCTGTTTGCCACCTAAACCAAACCGTACAAGATTTGTGAGTGGCTTTATTACCCCTTCATCTTTTCCAAGTACGATCGCCATGCGCAAAACAACCTGTCTTGTAGCGGGTAATTTGAATGCGAAGAAAGATTGTTCCCAACTGGTGGCAACATTTACAGAAAAACCTTTTCCAATTTCACCGGCATCTTCTGTCATTGGCCTGTCTTCCGCATGGCGATAAATGGTTGCAGTGCCTGAGTTGATCCAAAGCGCAGGCGGATTGCTGCATTTTAAAATAGCCCGACCCAGCGCTTTTGTTGTTTCAGTTCTTGAAAGCAATATTTCTTTTTTATTTTTTGCGTTGTAACGGCAATCAACACTTTTGCCGGCAAGATTGATCAACAGTTCAGCATGTTCCAGCGCTTTTATAATTGCAGCTTCATCGTTCCAGTTAATATGATCTTTATCTCTTGAAATGATAAGCACATCATAAATGGTTTCACTGAATTTTTTGGTTAAATACTTTCCAATGAAACCGGTTCCGCCGGCAATCACAATTTTCTTTTTCATCATTATTTATTTTCAACGCTTACAGCAGTAGTATGCGCCATTACTTCCATTCTTTTACGTCTTGATGCGTTTTTACCACGGAAGAACATGTACATGTTCATGAACAACATGATGCCCAGGTAAATGCTGAAGCCGCCTATCTTTCGGCTTAACACTTCAATCATTGATTGAGTTGTATCTGTGATGTAATTAATTTCTAAAATGTACAGGGCGAAGCCGATGTTCAGCAGGTAAAACCCGATCTTAAATAATGTGTTGGTTGCAATAGCGATCTCTTCACGGTTATTGAAAATATCTTTCATGTACACAATACTGTTCTTAAAAAGATTGTTCGCTACATACAGCGTTAGTGCTATAACAACGGGCAGGTAAATAATGTAAGCAGTTACAATTAGATTTTTCATGATGTATAATTTTTTGATGTTATGAATAAATTCTTTTCAGATAAGAAATAAATAAGCGCAATATTGAAATAATGTGTAAGGGCGAGGATTAATATCAGTATCCCGGTTTTTGATGCAACAGATGAAATTAATGCATCAATGCCTGTAACTTTTTGCCATAAGCTGAACTGTATAATAGCATAGCCGATATTGAAGAGATAGTACGCCATCAGCAACAGGTTGTTGGTTGTGTCTGTCATTGATTCATTTTGATGGAACAGCGTCAATATGAATATTCTTCCGTTTGCATGAAACAATTTCCCTACCCATACAATGATGTAAATTGTTATACATCCATAAATGCAGTACGAAAGAATATTGTAGTTCATTTACATGACTATTTTTAAAAGCTTTAGCAGAAGCTCGCCGCGGTTGGAAGCAAAAATTTTGTCTGCCAGGTTGCTGAACTGTTCTGTAAACTGGTGAATGTCATCAACTGTTTTATAGAACTCTTTTCCATCTGCTGTTTTAATTTTTTTTGTTTCTTCCTTCAATTCTTTCAGCACATGCACAACCGGGTCTATTTCTTTTTGTTTGCGCATCATTGCAATTCTTACAGCCCATTTCCATATATCTTTTTCAGCAATGAAATATTCTTTCCGGTCGCCGGCAACTACTTTTTTATAAATGATTCCATAATCCAGCAACTGGCGCAAACTCATATTGGCATTGCCTCTTGATATTTTTAATGTTTCCATTATTTCATCTGTTGAAAGCGGTTGCGTGGAAACAAGCAGCAGCGCCTGCACCTGGGCCACTGATTTGTTGATGCCCCATTCACTTCCGAGTGCGCCCCATGTGTCGATAAATTTCTGTTTTGATGCCTGTAAGTCCATATGAATAATTTGATAAGGCAAAGATAAAATAATATTTCTGAACTTTCAGTACTTATTGAAAATAAAATAAATTTCTTCAGGCGATTTATGATTACGGATTGTTTTCTACCGGTTAGTGTCTTACCAACCGGGACTTTCCTGTTATCATTGCGGTTGGTAAAAGACAGGGTTTGTTGATAAGAATAGCGAAAAGGTGAAAATAATAAGGGTTGACATTCTTCAAAATGATGTCAACCCTTACATTAGTAAAACCAAATTGTGCGTAATTTCCGCAAAGGCAAAAATATCATACTTAAAAGCTACTGATGAAGAACACCAACGGCGGCGGAAGTTTTTATTTCATTTTTACTGCTCCTGAATTATCCCAATTAAAAATATATTGATTTTCGTTGAGCAAAGTTATTGTACCCATATAAGTAATACCCAACCAAGTTATACTAAGATTTGCGGGTACACCATACGATAAACCTTTTAAATCAATCCATCCATTTACTTTGTCTGTTGCATTATAAGGTACATTGGCAATAGGATATGTATCAAGTCTAATGTCGGAAAATGTATAATTGTAGTTGTTAGTGTTAATATTACTTACATAATCAAATTGCAGATAAGGACTATAATTATCATAGGTTTTTGTTGAAAGCAAATTAAGATAAACATTAACTTCATTGGGAAGTAAACTTGTGTCACTGTAAATTTTAGTTATACCGGTTTGTATGTTTAACACATCATCTGGTTTTATTTCCTGAGTAGGGTGTAATGTGTCTGTAGTTACATTAATCTCTAAAGTATCTGTGGTACCAATTAGGTTATGTGTTAGGGAATCATAAATTTTTGCGGTCACACTATAAGTGCCTGAACAATGAAAAATAAATCCTGTAATTCCTTTGTTCCCTGTTATTGAATCACATGCATTTGGCATTACTTCCCACTCATAATATTTATTTGGCGTTGGTAATACAAAATCAATGCTATCCTTGATTTGGGAAGAATCATAAACTATTACCGCTTGATTTATTCTAATCTTGTTTTCAGAAGGAAAAGAAAAGGCAAGATTATCATTGCTTACACTTTGATTGTTCAAAGAGGAGGTATCTTTTTTGCATGCGAATATTGTAAACATTACTGCAATAATAGTTATTGATGATATTCTATCTCTTGAAGAAAAGTGTTTCATAAAAGCAGCTTTAAAATACAACGACTCCTTCAAATAAATGTTGCGTTAAATTTTGAACCAACGATAAATTTTTTTTTAACCGGTTGGTGTCCCCCCATACTGGCACAAATATGCAGGGCGGCGTACTTGTGCCATATAAAAAGCAGGATTTGTTGAAAAAGCTGAAGCATATTTATATAGCAATGCACGGGATTACCGGCGGTGGTAAAGGGCTAATTGAAATCAATTATCTTGACCCATTAATAATAACAGTGTAAGCAAACAAGGCTCAAGTATGCTAACGCACAAAAAGCTATTCTGCATACTTGCGCCAGATGAGCGGCGGACACCGACCGATAGGTAAATTTTCTTATCTTTGACTACATGGAAACAGCAACTATTGATACAACTTTAATTGATGGTTATTTGCAAATGCTTGACAACTTAAGTCCGAGCCATAAGCTTGACCTTATTTCAAAACTTACAACTTCTATAAAATCCGACATCACAGATAAAAAGTCTTCTTTTCAAGAAGCTTTTGGAGCATTTGAATCGGAAAAGACTGCTGAAGAAATAATAGATAAAATTCGCAACAGCAGAACTTTTACAAGACAAATTGAAGACTTTTGAAACAATACTTAATTGACACGAATATTGCCATTTTTTACATGAAAGGCAAATTCAATCTCAAAGAAAAATTTGATCAGGCCATAAACAACTGCTTCATTTCAGAATTGACACTTGCTGAATTAAAGTTCGGAGTTGAAAGCAGCGAAAAGAAAGAGAAAACTTTCAAACTTTAGAAAAGTTTTTAACGGGTGTGAAACTTCTTCCCATCTTTCATTCGATTGATTTGTATGCAAAAGAAAAAGCAAGGTTGAGAAAAACAGGAACACCAATTGACGACTTTGACCTTTTAATTGGTGTAACATCTGTTACTCATAAATTGACAATGGTAACAAATAACACTGACCATTTTAAAAGAATAAATGATATTGATTTAGAAGATTGGGTAAAGTAGAAACGGAAGCACCTTCGCGGAGATGTGCGTCTTGTTGATTAATTCTAAAACTTAAACCTCAATAAACATTTGTATTGGTTCATTAACAGATGAACACTTATTTTTGAGAACAAAATTTATCATATGTCATTACCAACAAATAACAAAAAGACCGGCAATAAAACCGGTAAGAATCAAGCTGCAAATAGTGGTAACTCTAAATTTATAAAAGTTAACTCCAAGCCTGGTGCGGCAAAACAAAAAGTAAGATCAACCGGGGCAAACAGGGGAAGCTGATTGGATTGTTATTGCATTTTATACTAACAGTGCATTAACTGGTTTAATTTTAAAAAATTAATCACTACATAAGCATGATACTAAAATTTAGTTTTATCTTTTTGCCGTAAAAAAAAGCTATATGATAAAATTCAATGAAATTAAAATGGGAGATTTTCTTGTAGGCGAGTATGAAGGTAAAAGATGGGAAGGAGAAGTCGTAAATCTGAATGGGGATGAAAAACAGGTCTGCCTTGCAACTGAAGTGCAGGAATTCTGGTTTGAAACAGATGACCTTTATCCGATCCCTTTAAACGATGCAACTTTAAAACAATTGAATTTTGTGCGGGAAGACCTGCCCGATGGTACTGTGAAATATAAGAAAGGCTCTTTCAGGATGCTTATTAAACAAGCAGATGATTTTTCTCATATTGATATCTGGTACAGGGATGATAAGCGTTTGAACCCGCAAATACAATATATACACCAGTTACAAAATCATCATCTGCAAATGACAAAAGTGCACTTAACAAGTGAGCCGATTGTGTAAGCTGTTTTGAAAAATATTTAGCCATCCCGATTTATCAGGATGGTTTTTTGTTTAATAGAGCTTTTGATAAACTTCAAAAGGTTTACTTTGATCATACAATCATGCGTTATATAATTCTTTGTTTTTTCATTTTAATTTTTTCGTTTGCAAAGGCACAGCAATTTGGTGGTGAACCTGCATCTGTAAAATGGCAGCAGGTAAATACAGATACCGTTAGAATTATTTTCCCAAAGGGGATGGACAGCATTGCAAAACGCATTGCAACCATTACTTCAAAAGAACAGCAACAATACGCAGGCACAATAGGAGACCGTTCGCATAAGGTGAGCATTGTACTGCACTCGCAAACAATCTTTTCAAATGGCTTTGTTTCATTGGGCCCATGGCGCAGCGAATTTTTTCTTACACCCGAACAAAATGCATTTGAATTAGGCGCTGTTAGCTGGCCTGATCTTTTAAGCATTCATGAATACAGGCATGTGGAGCAATACAGCAATTTTAATATCGGGCTGTCTCATGCAATGCATATTTTATTTGGCGAGAATGGACAGGCTTTGGCGAATGCAGCAGCAGTGCCTGATTGGTTTTTTGAAGGTGATGCTGTGTATAATGAAACTCTATTGGGCGGGCAGGGCAGGGGCAGGCTGCCTTTGTTTTTAAATGGATATAAAAGTTTTTACCTGCAGGATAAGAACTATAGTTATATGAAGCTGCGCAACGGCTCATATAAAAATTATGTGCCTGATCATTATCCTTTAGGTTATATGCTGGTAGCTTATGGAAGAGAAAAATATGGAGATGATTTCTGGAAAGATGTAACGCATGATGCGGCTTCATTTCATTCCTTATTTTACCCGATGCAGCATGCGGTTAAAGATTATGCGTATGTTTCTTTTAATGACTTTGTAAAAGATGCATTTGATTATTATCATGCGCAGTGGAAAGATGAATCGCTTTCTGATCTGCAGTTCCTTGATTCAACTGAGAAGAATAATGTGGTTGATGAAAAATATCCTTACACAACTGAAGATAATGCTGTTATTTTCCTGAGAGAAGGTTATCGTGACCTTCCTGCATTTATAATAAAACATAACGATGGATCAACAGAAAAAATTGCTGTACAGAATATTGTTACAGATGATTACTTCTCCTATAATAACGGGAAAATTATTTATGCATCATACAAACCTGATGCACGTTGGGGAAATAAAGAATTCGGTGAAATAAGATTGCTGGATGTAAGCGCAAAAAAAGAAGTAAAGATCTCTTCACAAACAAGATATTTTTCTCCTGATATTTCTCATAATGGAAAGATGATTGTTGCTGCCAGGTCTTTTATTGACGGGCATTCAGGAATTGATTTGCTTGATGTAAACGGGAATATTATAAAGGCAGTTGCAAATGAAAACGGGCATGTTTATTCTTATCCAAAGTTTTCTGTCGACGATAAGTTTATTTATGTATGTGATAGAAATGCTTCAGGGGAAATGAGCATTTTAAAAGAAAGTATTGATGGTGGAAGCTTAAATCCAATCGCTCCTTACACAAAAAAAATTATTGGCTTTCCTGTTGTAAAAGGTGATACCTTATTATATAGTTGTTCAAATAATGGAAGAGATGAGATCTGGGCGTATATCAATTCTGAAAACAAGAACTATCGTGTTGCTTCTTCAGCAACGGGTTTATACCAGGCAACATTTTCAAATAATAAATTAATTACTTCAGCTTTTACTGCGGATGGTTACAGGCTGGCGACAATGAATTCTGAATGGCAACCAGTCAATACAACCGATACTTTAAAAAACCTGTACGTTTCAAAATTGTTTCAGCATAACTCAAATCAGTTTTTAGAAAATATTCCGCACAGAGATTTTACTATAAGTAATTATTCCAAGGCTTCAGGTTTTTTTAACTTTCATAGTTATAATCCTTCGTTCAGCGATCCTGACTATTCATTTATTCTTTTTGGCCAGAATGTGCTTAATACGGTTCAGAGCCAATTGTATTATACCTATAACCGCAATGAACAATTTAATCGCGTTGGTTACACAGGAATTTATGGTGCATGGTATGTGCAGCCTTTTATTGATGTTAATCAAACCTGGAACCGTACAGTAAAATTATCTGCAGATACTTCCCTGCATTGGAACGAGACGAAGCTGTCAGCAGGCTTACAATTGCCTTTAAATTTTACAGGCGGAAAGTTTTACAGATCATTGCTTCCTTCTGCTTCTTATAATTATAGTAATGTTGAGTGGACTGGCATTGTAAAAGGCGTTTTACAAAATTCAGGATTCAGTTATTTACAGTTCAGAATAAAATATAGCCAGTTTATTCAGCAGGCTGTTCAACATATTAATCCGCGATTCGGCCAATCAATATTATTACAGTATCGTACAGGCAGCACGGCGCAACAATTGCTTGCAAGCGGTAATTTTTATTTTCCCGGGTTATATAAAACGCACAGCATTGTTATTAACGCGGCTTATCAGCAAAGAGATACAACAGGTAAATATTATTATGATAACAACTTTCCTTTTTCGCGTGGCTATTCTGCTCCTGATTACCCGCGTATGTATAAAATTGGTACGAACTATAATTTTCCGCTTGCTTATCCAGACTGGGGTTTTGGGAACATTGTATATTTTTTACGAATCCGATCTAACCTTTTTTATGATTTTACCCAAACCAAAAGCTTAAGAACAGGCAACAAGTATAATTTTGCCTCAACCGGTATCGAAGTATTTTTCGATACAAAGTGGTGGAACCAGCAACCAATCAGCTTTGGCATCCGTTATTCAAGGCTTTTAAATGAAGATTTTGAGGGTAGAAGCCCAAATCAGTGGGAAATTGTGCTGCCGGTAAACCTTTAACTTGAATTTTAGGTTTGAAAATTTGTAAAAATTTTCTCAATTCACTGCATTCCTATATCTTTGCGCTCCCAAATTTATGTCCAAACAACCATTGATTCAACAAGACGGTACTATTTTAGAAGCACTTAGTAACGCTATGTTCAGGGTAAAGTTGGAAAATGGCCATGAAATACTGGCCACGATTTCGGGGAAAATGCGCATGCATTACATAAGGATATTACCGGGTGATAAAGTGAAGGTGGAAATGAGCCCTTATGATCTTTCAAGAGGAAGAATTATTTTAAGATACAAATAAGCTCAATCCGCCACGGCGGAAAAGGCAAAAAAGCTAAAGAAAATGAAAGTAAGAGCTTCTATAAAAAAACGTAGTGCAGATTGCAAGATTGTTAAAAGAAAAGGCAAGCTGTACGTAATCAACAAAAAGAACCCTCGCTTTAAGCAAAGGCAGGGATAGTTGCATTTTAATTGACAATTTTTAATTTTTAATTTATAATTATTTATGGCTCGTATTGCCGGAGTTGATTTACCAAAAAATAAAAGAGGAGAAATAGGCTTAACCTATATCTATGGCATTGGCCGTTCTACTGCCCGTTATATTTTGGATAAAGCAAGCATTGATTACGATAAGAAGGTAAATGATTGGAATGATGATGACCTTAATCACATTCGTAATATCATTACAAATGAAGTTAAAGTAGAAGGTGCATTGCGCAGTGAAGTTCAGATGAACATTAAGCGTCTTTTGGATATAGCCTGCTATCGTGGTCTTCGCCATCGTAAAGGTTTACCTGTTCGCGGACAACGCACACGTACTAACAGCCGTACAAGAAAAGGTAAACGTAAAACAGTAGCCGGTAAAAAGAAAGCACCTAAGAAATAATTAAACAATAAACAAGAACCAAGAAACAAGCTCCAATAAATTTTACCTGGAACTTGAATCTTGTAACTTAAAATAAGATGGCAAAAGCAGCAAAAGCACAGGCAAGCGCCAAAACAGTAGCAAAAAAGAGAATTGTAAAAGTTGATGCGTACGGAGATGCACACATCAGCGCTACTTTTAATAACCTTATTGTATCATTAACCAATAAGCAAGGCCAGGTTATAAGCTGGTCTTCTGCCGGTAAGATGGGTTTTCGTGGTTCTAAAAAGAATACTCCTTATGCAGCACAGATGGCAGCGCAGGATGCAGCAAAAGTTGCTGTTGATGCAGGCTTAAGAAGGGTTGATGTTTATGTGAAAGGTCCTGGCGCAGGCCGCGAAGGTGCAATTCGCGCTTTAGCTCAAAGCGGTATTGAAGTTTCTATGATCAAGGATATTACTCCTTTGCCTCATAATGGTTGCCGCCCTCCGAAGAAAAGAAGAGTATAAGCCCCATCCCTAAAGGGAATTATAACAGGGTATTTCATAACCGGATGCAGCATTTATTTTAAGATTTTTACTGATGCTGTATCGTCACTAAAAAATCAAATACATATTATGGCACGTTACACGGGTCCCAAAACAAAGATCAGCCGTATTTTCGGCGAGCCTATTTTAGGCAATGGTAAATGGCTAACCAAAAATAGCAATCCTCCGGGCCAGCACGGCGCAACCCGCAAACGCAAAACGCCGGGTGAATACGCTCTTCAGCTTAAAGAAAAGCAAAAAGCTAAGTATACTTATGGTGTATTAGAGCGCCAGTTCCGCAAAACATTTGAAGAAGCTGCACGTATTAAAGGTGTTACCGGTGAGAACCTTATCAAATTACTTGAAGCACGTTTGGATAATGCTGTGTTTCGTTTAGGCATTGCCCCTTCACGTCCTGCTGCACGCCAGTTGGTTTCTCATAAGCACGTTACAGTGAATGGAATAGTAGTAAACATTCCTTCTTACCAATTGAAACCAGGTGATAAAATCGGTTTGAAACCAAAAACAAGCGAGAATAGTTCTATCACGAGCCAGGTTCGTGGCAAAAACCCAAAGTTCAGCTGGCTGGATTGGAATGAAGCTGAAAAACAAGGCGTATTCATAACTTATCCTGAAAGAGAAAGTGTTCCTGAAAATATAAAGGAACAACTGATAGTAGAGTTGTATAGTAAGTAATAACGCCCCCATCCCCTAAAGGGGAAAAAGGAAAAAATAAAAATCATTTTTCTTAAGTCCCTCTAGGGATTTAGGGCATAAACAAACAAAAACAAAGGAATATAAAATGGCCATTTTAAACTTCCAGAAACCGGATAAAATCATATTACAGAAAGCAACTGATTTTGAAGGTTCATTCGAATTTCGCCCGCTTGAGCAGGGTTATGGTTTAACCATCGGCAATGCTTTAAGAAGGGTTTTATTAAGCAGCCTTGAAGGATACGCAATTACCAGTATTAAGATTGAAGGTGTTGAACATGAATTTGCAACAATAAAAGGTGTTACAGAAGATGTTACTGAAATGATCCTGAATTTAAAGCAGGTTCGTTTTAAGAAAACAGTTGATCATGATGTAGCAAATGAAAAAGTTGTATTGAGCGTTAAGAACAAATCTGAATTTACTGCAGGCATGTTGAACGATGCTATGCAGAGTTTCCAGGTAATGAATACTGAACTGGTTATCTGCACAATGGATCAGAGCGCTAAACTTGATGTTGAGCTTACTGTTGCCAAAGGCAGAGGTTATGTACCCGCTGAAGAAAACCGCGCGAAAGATATGCCGCTTGGTTATATTCCTATCGATTCAATTCATACACCGATAAAGAACGTAAAATACGCAGTTGAAAACTATCGCGTAGAACAAAGAACAGACTATGAAAAGTTGTTGTTGGATGTTGCTACAGATGGAACAATTCATCCCGAAGAAGCAGTTAAACAAGCTTCTCGTATTTTGATTCAGCATTTGATGATCATCACTGATGAAAACATCACTTTCGATAATAAAGAAGATCGCAAAGAAGATGTGGTTGATGAACAAATGTTACAGTTGCGCAAAGTTTTGAAAACACCTTTGGAAGATCTTGATCTTTCCGTGCGTGCATTCAATTGCTTGAAAGCAGCAAAGATCAACAGCTTAAGCGAGTTGGTTCAATACGAACAGGAAGACCTGATGAAGTTCCGCAACTTCGGCCAGAAATCTTTAAGCGAGATCGAACAGGTTCTTGGCGAAAGAGGTTTGCATTTCGGAATGGATTTGTCTAAATTAGGTTTAGACGACATTAACTAATTTAAAAGTTTCATTGGCTTCAGAGTTTCATTGTTAACATTGAAACTTTTGAAACATTCAAACAATGAAACTATTCATAACAGTCTTACAATTCCTGACACGGTGTAAGGCTAAAACTCAAATGTCATGCGTCACGGAGATAAAATAAAAAATTTAAGCCGCACAAAGGCACACAGAGATGCGTTGCTCGCCAATCTTGGCAGCCAACTGATCGTTAATAAGCGCATCGTTACCACATTGGCAAAAGCAAAATCTTTAAGGGTTTATGTTGAGCCGCTGATAACAAAAACACATAAAGGCGAAAGCAAAGAGCAGATCATGCACCAGCATCGTGTTGTGTTCAGCTATTTGAAAGATAAGAATGCAGTAAAAGAATTATTTACTGTGGTAGCGCCTAAAGTTGCAGGCCGTCCCGGTGGTTATACACGCATTATTAAATTAGGCACTCGTCTTGGTGATAATGCAGAAATGGCGATGATTGAACTGGTTGATTTCAATGATGTGTATGGTAAAACAGCAGCCACTACAGACACAGGTAAAAGAACACGTCGTGGCCGCGCCAAAAAACCTGCTGAACCTAAAACTACAGCAGCAAAAGCTGAAACTGCATCTGCAATTACAGAAGCAACAGTTGTTGAAGAAACAAAAGCTCCTGTTGAAGGTGAAGCTGATGTTCAGAAAGGAACTGAAGAATAAATTAGTATTCTCAACTTATATAAAGGCAAAGTTTAAAAGCTTTGCCTTTTTTATTTTTTGTGTAACCAACTTTTGTATTTAATTAAGTACGGCTGCGACAATAATGGCAGCTTAGGCTTCTGCTTCTAACTGCATTATTTTTTCAAACAACGTTTCATATTCTTTGTTTGCTGCAGTTAATTTCTGTTGAACAGTTTTGTAGCGTTCTTCCAACTCAAGAAATTTTTTCTTATCAGAGTAATTCTCCGGATGTGCCAACTCAGCTTCCGTATTTGTTTTCTGTTGATTCAATTCATTCAGATTGCTTTCCAGTTTACTGAATTGCTTTTGGAGCTTTTGTAATTCTTTTTGTTGTTCGCGATTAACGGCCGGGTTCTGTGCTTTTGGTTCCGGGTTTTGAATTTGGGGTTTTGGGTTTTCAGTTTTTAATTCATTGTTGTTTTTATTTGCTAATTCACTTTTTGCGTTTGCAGCTTCCTGCTTTGCCATTCTTTCTTTCCATTGCACATATTCATCATAACCGCCTTTAAATTCTTTTATTTCATGATCTACAATTTCCCAGATCTTATTGGCTGTTTTTGAAATAAAGAAACGGTCGTGGCTTACCAAAATATAACTGCCTTCATATTTATTCAACGCTTCGCTCAGCAATTCAACACTATGAATATCCAGGTGGTTCGTCGGTTCATCGAGCAATAAGAAATTAGCTTTACCAGCTATAACTTTTGCCAATGCAACCCTTGCTTTTTCTCCACCACTTAATACACGTATCTTTTTCTCTACCTCATCTCCGCTGAATAAAAAACAACCTAATAACGACCGCAGTTCCAGTTCAGTTTTACCGCTTCCGCAAAGCATCATTTCTTCAAGAATAGTATTGTTCAAATTCAATGCTTCCAGTTGATGCTGCGCATAAAAACTTTCATCAACATTATGCCCCCAAACTCTTTCTCCTTCAAAAGGCTCAGCACCTGCAATCATTCTTAACACAGTTGATTTACCTTTTCCATTCGCACCGATCAATGCAATCTTATCGCCGCGATCAATTTCGGCTCCTGTATTTTCAATGATTGTATTATTACCAAATGCTTTTGTTGCATCCTTTAATGAAGCAAGAATTTTCCCCGGCTGTTTATCAACCCTGAAATTTATTTTAAGATTTGGCCTTTCCAGCTCTGAATTCTCAACACGTTCCAGCTTATCTAATTTTTTCATAAGGCTTTGCGCCATGGCAGCCTTGCTTGCTTTTGCCCTGAAGCGTTCTATCAGTCTTTCATTCTGACGAATATAATCCTGCTGGTTTTCATAAGCGCGTTGCTGAATTTCTATGCGTTGTTCTTTTTCTGTTTCGTAATAATCATAATTACCGGAATAAATATGTAATTGCTGCTGGTATACTTCAATGATTTTTGTAACCATACGGTTCAAAAAATATTTATCGTGACTAACAATTACAACACTGCCTTTATAATGCAGTAAATATTTTTCAAGCCATTCAATTGATGGAAGATCCAGGTGATTGGTAGGCTCATCCAGCAATAAGAGATCTGGTTGTTGTAAGATCATTTTTGCGAGCAACACACGCATACGCCAGCCACCACTGAACTCTTTGTATGGACGATTCAAATCCTCATTTGCAAAACCTAAACCCTGCAATACTTGCTCTGTTCTGTGATGAACATCATAACCGCCAAGTACTTCCAGTTCGTGCAGTTTATCAGAATAAACAAGTAATGTCTTTTCATCTGAAGTTGCTTCCAGCTCTTTACCTAATTCCTCAATTTCCTTTTCGAGCTGTTGTATTTTTTCAAAAGCGCTGAGGGCGACATTTAAAATAGAATCGTTCGTATCAAAACTTAAAAGATCCTGGTGCAAATAACCGATCGATGTACTGCGGCTACGTTCAACTGTACCTTCGGACGGAGAATATTCACCCACCAATAATTTTAATAAAGTTGATTTGCCGGTACCGTTATAACCTATCAAACCAATTCGTTCACCCGGCTGAATGTGCCAAGTTGCGTCTTCTACAATTATTCTTGAGCCAAATTCAAACGTTACATTATTAAAACCTGCGAGCATGAAATTTTATTTGGCGCAAAGCTAAATTTTTGATGAAGGATTTTCAACAGAGAAATGCTAAGTTTTCTTACGTGTATATATTTCTTGCTGAAACTTTAAAATTGAGACAGACGTCCCAACATGATTAAGGCCTTTTATGAGTTAGCAAGGTCAAGTCGTGAATTTGTTAGCTCATCCGGTGAGTCGGCAAAGTCACTTCACGGGTTACCTTTGTTCATCGCTCCTTACTAAATGCATCCTGAGTTCAGCGTAAGAAATCTATTTTCAATCCTTCGTCAAATGATTCTTTAAAATATATTCTGCACAATTTGCATAATGTGTAAACTTTACACATATTTGCTTAATAAACTTTTGCGCTTCATATGAAAAAACTTTTACTCCCTTTTTTGCTGCTCTTTATTATAAAGGCAAATGCACAACTGCTCTCATGGACACCTGATTTTATCCAGGAAAGTTCTACTCCTGTTACTATAACAATGGATGCGAGTTTGGGTAATAATGGATTACTTAACTATACACCAACCACCGATGTTTATGTGCATATTGGTGTTATTACAAATCTTAGCACTTCTTCGAGTGACTGGAAATATGTAAAGTTTGCCTGGGGAACAACTGACCCCAATGCGCAATGCACTTACCTTGGAAATAATAAATGGCAGTATACTATTACAGGCGGTTTAAGAACCTTTTTTGGTATCACTAATTCAGGAGAAACAATTAAAAAGATATCTATTCTTTTCCGTAACGGGAACGGCAGTAAAGTGCAGCGTAACCGCGATGGCAGCGATATGTATGTACCTGTTTATGATAATGGTCTCTACGCAAGAATTGATGTGCCTTATAAACAGCCAACCTATATTCCTGTTGCTGAACCGATCACAAAAAATGTTGGCGATCCGCTTTCAATAACTATGAAGGCAAGTAAAAGCGGTACATTAAATATTTTGTATAATGGTTCACAGATCGCATCGGGCAGCGGCACATCACTTTCACAAAGCACAACAATAACCGTAGGCGGCCCGCAAACTATTATTGCAAAAGCTACAAGTGGAACCACCGCATCAGATACCATGCAGTTTATTGTAACGCCAACCGTAACGGTTGCACCAATTCCCGCAGGCGATACTGATGGCATCAATTATGAAAAAGGCGATACATCTGTTGTGCTGGTTTTATTTGCCCCGCTTAAAAATTATATTTATGTGGAGGGGGATTTTAATAACTGGCAGGTTAATGCAAAATATTTAATGAATGTTACCCCTGATAAACAACGTTTCTGGGTTCGCATTACGGGGTTAACAAAAAGCACTGAATATGCTTATCAATACCTGATTGATGGCGCATTAAAAGTGGCAGATTATAACTGCGAAAAAATCCTCGATCCTAATAATGATAAATATATTTCATCAACAACGTATCCTAATCTTAAACCTTATCCAACAGGAAAAACAACGGGTATTGTAAGCGTGTTGCAAACAGCAAAACCAAGTTACACATGGCAGGTAAATAGTTTTTTAAGAAAGAACAAACAAAACCTTGTTGTGTATGAATTATTGGTGAGAGATTTTACAGCAGCAGGCAATTTTCAAACATTGATCGATACATTAAGTTACCTGCAAAGACTTGGTGTGAATGCAATTGAAGTAATGCCTTTCAGCAATTTCGAGAACTATAATAGCTGGGGTTATGACCCTAACTTTTATTTCGCGCCGGACAAAGTTTACGGTCCTGAAAATGTAGTAAAGCAATTTATTGATGAATGCCATAAACGCGGCATGGCTGTAATTATGGATATGGTAATGAATCATTCTTTTGGTTCATCGCCCATGGTGCAGATGTATTGGGACCCGATAAATAATATTCCTGCTGCCAATAGTCCATGGTTCAATCAACATCCTACACATCCTTTCAATGTTGGCTACGATTTTAATCATGAGAGCCCGGCAACGCAGGATTTTGTACATCGTGTAATTAATTTCTGGTTGACAAATTATAAAGTAGATGGTTTCAGATGGGATCTTGCAGGCGGCTTCACACAAAGGCAAAGCTGCGATGCAAATGGTAACAATTGTAATGAAAGCCAGTGGGAGTCTTACGATACGGGCCGCATCAACATCTGGGAAAAATATTATAACTACATGCAGACTGCATCAACAAACAGTTATTGCATTCTTGAAATTTTTGTAAACAACAGCGAAGAAACAGTAGAAACAAATTATGGAATGTTGGTTTGGGGAAATGGGAATTATAATTTCAACCAGGCAACAATGGGTTATAAAGATGGCTGGGATTTAAGCGGTAATATTTATACTACGCGCGGGTTTTCTCAGCCCAGTTTAGTTGGTTACCAGGAAAGTCATGATGAAGAAAGATTGATGTATAAGAACGAACAGTATGGTGCATCGTTAGGTTTATATAATGTACAAAATATTCCAACAGGTTTGGCGAGAAACGGTATGGCTGCTGCATTCTGGTGTATGCAACCTGGTCCGAAAATGCTGTGGGAGTTTGGTGAGTTAGGTTACGATCTTTCTATCAACCGTTGCACAAGCGGAAGCATCAACGATTCATGCCGCTTAACGCCAAAACCACCGCATTGGGAATATTACAATGACGCAAACCGCAATGCATTATATAATGTGTATGCAGACCTTATTCATTTAAAGACATATGCTGCATATGATGCCACATTCATTCATGGTACTACCGCTTACAATCTTTCCGATACCATAAAATGGGAAAGCCTTGTCGGGCCTAATCTCCAGGTTATGGTTGTTGGAAATTTCGGATTAAGATCAAAAACGGAAACAGTTACTTTCCCTTCAACAGGCAAATGGTATAGTTATTTAACCAGTGATTCCATCACTGTTAATTCCACTGCATATTCCATCACTTTAAATGCAGGACAGTATTTTGTTTACACGAATAAGAAAATAAAAGATGAAGTCCTTGCTGTAAGCTGGTTAAGTTTCATTGCACAAAAAAGCGGAACGCATACTGTTATGCTTAACTGGTCTGCAAAAGGCAGCATCAATAATGATCATTATGATATTGAGCGTAGCAGCGATGGCGTTTCATTCACAAAGATCGGCAGTGTGAAAGCTGTTCAGTCAGAAGATGTAGCACATTATAATTTTAATGATGCAATGGCTTTATCCGGTAATAATTATTATCGCTTGAAACAGGTTGATAAAGATGGAACATATGAATATTCATCTATTCAAAAAGTAAACCTGGATGAAGCGGCTAAACATTGGAATTTGTATCCGAATCCGGCAAAGAACAACACTACCTTATTTGCATTGAACAATTATACAAAAGCAGCTATTGTAATAAGCGACATGAATGGAAGAATTGTATACCGCACGACAGTAATCAATGTTGTTGCCGGTCAACAATTCAATATTCCTGTGCAGCAGTTATCAAAAGGTTTGTATGTAATTAAGATAACAACTGATCAAAATACCGATATGCAAAAACTGGTTGTTGAATAATCAACTATTTTATTTTGAAAGAACCACCGTTATTTTTGCGGTGGTTTTTTATTTAAAATCTTTTTATGAAGAAACCTGTTATTGCAATTATCGGTGGTGGTTTTTGCGGCACAATGACTGCAGTTAATTTGTTCAGGCAGGCAACAGTGCCGGTTGAGATTAAAATGATTAATGCTGAATATCCTCTTGCCAACGGTGTTGCATACAGTGCACACACTTTAAAATATTTATTGAATGTGCCTGCAGAAAATATGGGTGCATTTGCAGATAAGCCTTTGGATTTTGCAAACTGGCTGATTGAAAATAATTTTTATAAGCCTGAAGAGCGTGAAATTCTCAGTAAAACATTTCAGCCAAGAAAATTATATGGATTGTATTTGAAAAATGTTTGGCAACAGGCATTAAAAACAAAACCTGGTTATGTTGATGTATCGGTTATAAACAGCACTGCAGAAAATATTGATGCAACTGAGGATGTGTACACCATTACTTTAAATAATGCTGACGCAATAAAAGCTGATGTAATTGTATTGGCAACAGGCAATGCAGCGCCGCAGCAATTGGTTGTAAGCAAAAAGCCTTTGGATGATTATAAAAATTATTTTGCCAACCCCTGGAATGAAGCATGTGTAAGCGATGTAAAACATCTCAAAAACATACTGATTATTGGCAATGGTTTAACCATGATCGATACGGTACTTGGTATAAGAGAAAATAGTTTTTCAGGAACTATCCATACTATTTCTCCCAATGGTTTTTCATTGATACCCCACAGGCATGTGGGTACAAAATATACCTTACTTCAAAGCGAAATTGAAAACGTAAAGAACCTTCACCAGTTAAGAAGAATTGTTTACCGGCATATTATTAAAGTAAGAAATTTTGGTTTAAGTCCTGAGTTGGTTACTGATGCTTTGCGCGCAACAACTGTAAAAATATGGCAGCAGTTTACCAATGAAGAGAAGAAAACCTTTTTGAGAGAATTAAGTTACCAGTGGAATGTTGTGCGCCACAGAACACCGCATCATATTTATGATTACTTATTAAAGCTGCGTGAAGAGAAAAAGTTTCTGCCTTACACAGGCAAAATGAAAAACTGTTTTGAGGATGAGGATGGAAAGATACATGTGATCTTTGCCAACAAAAAGACCGGGGAAGATCAGCACCTGATTGTTGACAGGATAATTAACTGCACGGGCCCTGACAGCAAATTGCAGCAAAGCGATAATATTCTTGTACGCAATCTTGCAACGAAAGGTTTTATTGTTGCTGATATATTTAATCTCGGCATTAAAACCGGGAACAATAATTACAGTATTGTTGATGCGCATGGTAAAAATCATCCCGGCGTATTTACACTCGGCTCTAATTTAAAAGGCAAACTTTGGGAAAGCGTTGCTGTACCCGAATTAAGAGTACAAGCCGAAGAAACATCCAGGCAAATACTTTCATTCATCAATCATAAACAAAGTATTGCTGTATCCTGATTTATTTGCTCGCCCGTAAACCTGCTTCTATACAATTATATTTTTAAATTATTTTCATCATTAAATAATTTGCATTGATGATGATTGAAAATAATTTATATAAAACGCTTATTGTAAAAAGTGTGCGTGAAATTATAGAAGGGTTCAAAACATTTTCATTCAGCAGTGAGCATGAAATAAATTATAAGCCGGGTCAATATCTTACACTGGTTAGCCATTCGCATAATGAAGAAACAAGGAGATCATATTCTATCACTTCTTCACCTGTTTTGAATGAATCATTATCAATAGGAGTGAAGCGCATTGAAAATGGTTTCTTCTCACGCTTGCTGGTCGATAATGTTGTTCAAGGTGATGAATTGATAACGATCGGTTCAGGCGGGTTGTTTGTTTTGCCTGATGATATGCATAATTATAAACAGGTTTTCTTTTTTGCAGCAGGCAGCGGTATAACACCCATTTATTCTTTGATAAAAACTTTATTGCATGCACATGAAAATATTGATGTGGTGTTGATCTACAGCAATGCTTCAGAAAGCAAAACAGTTTTTCTGCATGAACTTAAAATGCTCGAAGAAAAATTCATTAAAAGATTTCACATAAAATTTTTGTTCAGCAATATTGTTCATTTAAGCAAAGCGAGATTACATAGAAAATTATTGGAGGAATTCTTAAATGAATTGTGTGTTGCTGATTATGCGCAGACATTGTTTTATACCTGCGGGCCTGAATCTTACATGCGTTTATGTACATATACGTTGCAGGAAAATGATGTTCCCAAAGCAAATATTAAGCGCGAAGATTTTGTAATTAATGCTGTACGTAAACGCGATGCATCTCCGCCTGATAAAAATACACGTGAAGTAAAGATTACTGTTAACAGTAACAACTACCATTTTCCGGTTCATTATCCTGATTCAATTTTACAGGCGGCGAAGAAAGCGCATATCACTTTGCCTTATAGTTGTGAAGCTGGCCGTTGCGCAAGTTGCATTGCAAAATGTATTGAAGGAAAAGTATGGCATTCGTATAATGAAGTGCTTACTGAGAAAGATATACAGCAAGGTTTAATATTGACATGTGTTGGCCATCCAGTTGATGGGAATGTGAGGCTGGAGATAAAGACCTGAAAAAATATTGTATTCAGAATGTAAATGAAGAAAGTAGGGTTTTAAGTACAATAAAAATATTAATATAATAGAAAATAAACTATTTTGACCACATCAATATTTGCGGAGCCCACAATTTCATAATAATATGAAACTCATACTAACTCTAACTATTCCGATCCTGTTACTATCATGCAATGGAACTTCTTCCCAAGATAAGTAATCGAAAAAATCTGATGATAACTGGCAAATGACAGATCATACATTCACCATCAATACTTATTCCGTAAATGGATTACTCGATACAAGCTATAGAACAAACTTTTGGTATATGAAAGGAAAATTAATGTATACAATAAAATCGATTGTAGTGAGAAAGTACCACCAAAGTAAATTAATAGATGAAAAAGAATTTACATTGGGTAAAGATGGCTCAAAAACATTGTCGAACGAAACAATCAAACAATATGATGCAACTGGAAATACAACAACAGAAATTAATATAATGGATAGTAATATGTTTTCGAAAACAATAAATGAATATAATGACAAAATGCAGGTAATAAAAACTATCAATATTCTTCAAAAGAGAAGTAATGATACTAATGATTATATATTAGATTCTGTAATAGCTCATCTAAATGATAAAAAACAATTTCAGTATGATACATCGATAAATACTTATAAGTATGATTCAAATAGTAATCAAATTCGGGTGATTAATTCTGATACTAAAGAAGCAGTTCAAGAAGTAACAATTAACCAGTATTTCAATAATGTGCAGACATTTTCTTATAGCTTAAACTCACAAGGCGATACTACTGGAAAACTTTCTTTCAGACATGAAGGGAAATTAGTTAGGCAAATTTCAGAGAGGAAAGAATTAAATTCTGTCGACACAAGTTGGTTGGACAATAATAGGATAGTAAAAAGCGTGGGATTTGATGGAAGAAAAAGATATAAAAGCATAACAACTTATAATAGCAAAGGCGATGAGATTGAAAACATTTCTTATAAACAACAATAAGTACTAACAACCATTACAACAACGCCCTTATACTTGCTGTTCCCGTATGTATAATATGCGTATCTGCAGGTTTTCTCCCTTCATATTCAATACTGATCTCAAGATTGTTGATGATGCGTTTGGTAAGGCTCAGATTCCACAACAAATTTTTTCCGGGCAATAAACCTTCCAGCATTATATAACTTACCGTTGTATTATCAGCGCCGGTAAAATTGATATTGCTGAATTGAAAACCTGCCATTAAACTGGTATTGGAAACAGTGTTATACTTCGCATCAATATTAAATGAATTGAAGACTGCTTTTTCGCCGCCAAATGTGAATGCATTTTTTTTGAGTTGATATTGATAATATGTTTCAATACGAAATGTTGTGCCTGACAAATAAATAAACTGTGGCATCGAAGACAATGTTGTGATTGCATAATTCCTGTTGGCAAAAGATGGCGTAGTTAAATCGTTTGAAATATATTTCTGCTCAAACTGTAAGGCATAACTGCGGTTAATATTTACTCTTCCTTTCAGCGACCAAAAATTTTGTTGCGTTGTTTCAAAACCATAAGTAAGCAAAGATTTGTTGTACGTTGCAACATTGCTCAGATCAATTCCCCAACTTGTACTGTAACGATTGAATGAAAGTGTATTGCTGAATGTATGATTCAGGTTGATAAGGCTTGTATCCTGTATATTTCCTTTAAACGGAGAATATAAAGGTGAACCATTTGATTGTTGCTTTTTATAAATCTGTAACGATGATTGCAACACAAAACCTGTAATAAATTTATTGAACCATGAACCTTTTGTTGCATTTAAAAATATGCGTGGATTTAAAGTGAACGCATAATTAAACTGGTTATAATTAGCCTTGATGTAATCGTTGGTTGGCGTATAAATGCGAATGAATTTTGCCTGGTCGGGAAATGCTGCCAGTTCAAATTCATTCAATTGCTGAATGCCGTCGCCGTTATAATCAATCCATGCATACTGGCCTGTTCCCGCAGGCACTTCAACATAAGAATAACTTCTCTTTTGTTCCTGGCCGCTTCCTATTTCATACAAGGCATTGCCTGTTAAAAATCCTTTGCCTGCATTCACCATATATTCTGCTCTGCCCAATAAACTATTGTCAGGCGTTTGTTGCAATACCTGTGTGTTATAAACATACAATTGCCTGTATGTTGCATCAATGCGGAATTGGTGATGTTTGTTTTGATACAACTCAGCCTGGAAATTATAATTATCGCTTCTGTCTGTTTGCACTAAATCTTTTCCAAAAGGCAATTCATTTTTTCGTGTAAAATAATTGAACGACCAATGATTTGATTTTTGTTCGTCAGATTTTATGTATGCTGTGATGGTTTCAAACGCATAACTCAATGGAGTAACTGTATCTGCAAGCTGGTTGCGTTGTTCATTATGTTCAAGATAATAGGAAGCCCCAAGGGTATAATTGTTTAACTGCGCAAATGTTTTATGTAAATCAATATTCGGACGCAGAAAAAAACCTTTATCATCCGGTGTTGTACTGTTGGTTAAACTGATACCATCCGTTAATTCAAACTTATCGAATGTTTGATGGTTGTAAATCTCGTTGCGAATGCCTGTAAAATTATCACTGCGTATATAACTTGAAAAACGATACAAAACATCATTCGATTTATCATCTTTCAATTCCATTGTAAGCGAAGGCAATTGTTCTGTTGCCGCTTCAGTTATAATCGGTAACCCCCAATCGCGTGTAAATTCAGGTGAGCGCAAACGTTCAACAGGTTGAAAATTTTTATCAACCCATTCATAACCTGCATTGGTGTTTAATTGTAAAGTTTTGGTTTTTGTTTTCCATGATTCATTGTGTGTAACATCAATCTTTGAAGCGTAACCATTATCATTTTCTTTATCTTTTTCAGAAAAAGTATTTATATCGTAATGACTGAATGCAAACTCTGTTTTCACTAAAGTTTTATTATCAACCTGCCATGTAAACCCTGTGCTTATTACCTGTTGCGTTTTTGGCGTGACCAAAAAAGTTGCTGCTTCAAAATTGCCTTGCGGTACACCATTCACCGGGGCAACCCATTGATAAACGTTTCCATTCGCGGCATTAAACAACGGAACATAATTGCCTTTGTTTGTTCCTACATCAACAAAATTTAAACTATAGATCGCGCTGTCTTTATTAGTTGAATAAACAAAGATGGAATCATGAATTGCATTGTAAACTGTATCAATTCTCTTGTATAAAATTTTACCTGTTGAAAATGTATCAATGCCTGCAATTGGATAATAAGCGTTCTGAATACTATCACCCAGATCAGCAAGAAATTGTTTTTGTTTATTGTCTAATGTTTGATCGATAGGAGAGTTTTTTGCATCTGCATTGCTGTATGCAGAAACATTTATCGTAAACTTTTTGCTCAATTGAAAATCATTATTGATGTACAACATCGAGTTAAGAAAATTGCGGTCAGCATATTCAAACTCAACCTGTATACGTGTATCTTTTGTTATCATTTGTTTTGGCGTAAAAACAATTTCAGCAGTGTTATAATTGATAACATAATCCTGGTCATCGCCGCGTTGCACCTGCACACCATTCAGAAAAACTTTTTCAGTTCCTGCCAGTACAACAAAATATAATTCGTTGTTATTGCCCTGCAATTTATATGGGCCTTGATTACCTTCCTGTCCGTTAAAAACATTGCGTGCAAATTTTCCTTTTGAAATTGCTCCTGCAAATAATGTATTGCCTTTTGTGTTTTGTGTAATGTTATATTGCTGCTGATAAGAAAGCCCTTGCAAACGCTGATAAAATTTCAGGAAATAAGTTTCGTTTTGCCGGAGATCAATATCGCCAAGATCAACTTCCCAATTTTTTTTACTGAATTGCAATAACACTTTATCGAACTCATTTAACTGTTGCGTAGTGCCGTCAGGCTGAATAGGAATATTGTTATCGGTGATGGCTGCATTTAATTGTATGCTGTCGCCTATATAACCATTTAACTGAAGATTGAGTTGTGAATTGAAAACTGCATCCTGTGTGTTGCCTACGCTTAAACTTCTTCCAAAACTTCCGTTATAATTAAGCTTGCCGAAATTCAAAAATGATTCATCCGTTTTCTTTGCAGTTGCCGGAACAATGGGCATGAAATTGTTTTTTATGCTATCGTATCTATATCGCTGCGCTACTGCATTTAGTTTTTGATTGAACACGCGATAAACAATGTGAACACTGTCAACAGGTAATTGCTTCTTAAAATGCAGTGTTGCATTTACCCAATCCAGGGAGTAATATGAAGTATCATATCCTTCAATAAAAAAAGTATTTGGAACAATACTTAATGAATCAACTCTCGTAAAATTTTTTGTAGCAACTTTTTTATTTCGAAGATTAGAAAGCTGTGCTGCAACGGGCAAAGCAGTTATTGTTAATGCTAAAATCAATATCAGTCGTGCAACACTCAAACAAACAATTTTATAATAAACTATTCTGTGGTAAAATTATTGCTTGCAATTAAATGCATCAATACATAACTTCATTGCCTAAAAAAAATTCCAACAATTATGAAAAAAATGTACAATCTTCTTTTGCTCTGCACTCTTTTTTCTATTGGTAATGCTCAATGGACTGATCGCATTCAAACGAATACGCTTGTTGCCAATAAAGATGCAAGCGACATTCAGACAGCTAATACAAATGATGGACGAACATGGATTGCTTTTTACAGTAATACAGGCAGCAATTATGATATGCGCGCGCAGTTGCTTGATGCAAATGGCAACCGCATGTTTGGCGATAGCGGTGTTCTTGTAAGCAATGCAAAATCAGGTTCTGCAACTTTTGTATTTAATGTTTGTGTTGATAATGACAACAATTTTGTGATTGCTTTCCAGGTGGCAAAAGGTTCGGCTTACGAATGTGTAATGCAAAAAGTAAGCACATCAGGGCAACTGCTTTGGGGAAACAGCGGCGTTGATCTTGGTGCAGGTTTATCACCTTACCCTGCTACTTTAAGCACCAATGAAATTGCAGTGGCGTGGAATGGTACCGGCGTTATTTCCTATCAAAAAGTAAGTGCAGCAGGCGTAGCAGCCTGGTCGCCTGCAAAAACTTTTACCGGCAACAGCGGGCATATTGTTTCAAGGGCACAGGTTGTTGCAAATACAAACGGCAATTTCAGTATGGTTTACCAGGATCAGAATTTTCCTCCTTTCTATACAAATTTGTTTGAACAAAAATTTGATAACAGCGGAAATAAAATTTGGACAAGCGCTGTAAAGCTTACAACTATAACCACTGCTAATTACCGTTATTACGATGTGCATGCTGAAAAAGATACAACGTATGTTGGCTATTATGGAACGCCTTCAGGCATCAACAGGTTTGATGCTTATATACAGCGTATAAATGGAGACGGCAGTTTGCCATGGGGAATTAATGGTGCTGCTTTTTCAGATTTTTCAGCTTTCGGTGATCCGAATGAACAGACTATTTATATAGCCAAACAAGAAGGTGCAAATGATGTTTGGGCAGTATGTACATTAACCAATTCGCTGCAAACAACCAGTGGTGTTTATGTTCAAAAAATTGATGCGCTTTCCGGCACACGTTATCTTGGCAATGACGCAAAAAAACTTTCTCCGTTAAGTTCAAGGTTAATACAACTTGCTTTTTGCAGGCTTTCTTTATGCAATGATGAGCCTTTATTTTTAGTTACTGATTACAGCAGCAATAAACTAATGGCGGTGAAACTAAAAAGTGATGGCAGTGTTGCTTCATTCACCGGGATTGGAACCAGCAATAATGTAAAATACAGGTATGGTTTTACTGATGTTTATAACGGGCAGGCAGTTGCAGTTTGGCAGGAAGATAAAGGATCGGGAACAATGCCTTATGCTCAAAATATAAATTGCGATGGAACTACAGGGCCAAAAGAAAATAGTTTAAGCAATAATAAACCTTCTGTAACATTAGTTATTAAAACTTTATATCCAAATCCGGTGCAGAGTAACTTATCTGCAACAGTAACATCATCTGTTCAAACTAATGTTCACATTTATATTACTGATGTAAGTGGTAACGTTTTAAAGCAAACACAACAAAACTTACAAAA
>Ga0206973_1074_pt1 | contig 25815 bp, 15 predicted proteins | sample Alteio_BWOrgHeat_83_FD_152927 | JGI IMG/M metagenome (GOLD analysis project Ga0206973, IMG submission 152927) | Enriched cells from forest soil in Barre Woods Harvard Forest LTER site, Petersham, Massachusetts, United States -... | ecosystem: Environmental > Terrestrial > Soil > Temperate forest >...
ATATTTTTGACTTGCATAAAGATGTACGCGATAACATTTATACATTGATAAATACCTGCGATGATTATGTTCAGTTCAGGAAAGATTTTGTTGAACGAATAAAATTGCAGAATGAAAAAATTTATGCTTTGCCTTATGCTTTAAAAGATAAAGAAGATTTTTGCATTGTGATGAACACAATTAATGCAAGAAGCTTAGTTGCGATTGACCAGTTTATTGCAACACAAAAAAAACACGGAAGCAAAATTGATTGAATTTGTTTGGCAACGTTGGAAGAAAAAGTAGTGGCATTAAATATTTCAGGATGAAAAGTTATTTGCTGTATGCTTCCACTGTCGAGCTTATCAATGTCAAACAGATCATCGCCAACCGGTGTGAGAATACCAAATAAGGTTGCGCGTTTGCGTTCCTCATCAGTCAATGATTTTCCATATAATCTTTTATAGCTGCTGCATAAAAAAGATGTAATAAATAAACCATAATACTTTAGAATTTTCACTCTTTGTTCTGGTTGAAATTTTCCGTTGTATTTTTTTTCAAGCTCATCCAGGTAAGGAATAAGAAATGTTCTATTGAATTGCTTCTGAACTTTTATTTCTTTATAAACTTTATTTGCAATATTGATGTAGCGGAAGAAATTCATTTGGTGAGTGCTGAGTTGTCAGTTGTGAGTGTTATCATCCGCTCAAAAGTAATATTCATAAGCTATATAATATCGGGCTTTACAATTCATGCATAAGGGCTCACCATTCACAACTGACAACTCACTACTTCACATTCGCTACAACCTTAGCGCCGGCTTTCTTTGCAGATTGCATTACATGAAAAACTTCGCCGTAATAAGAAGCAGTATCGGCGTTGATAACAACAGATGGCGTATCAACAGTATTGCGGTTTTTATCAACTTCAAATTTTATCAAACTATCAAGATTATTAGGATCGATCTTGCGCTGACCAATATAAACATTCTGGTCTTTATCAATGGAAACAACAATATGCTGTTTGGTCTTTGTATCTTTTGAACCCTTCGGATTATTCACCTTAATCACATTCGGGTTTGCCAGCGTTGAAATGATCAAAAAGAAAAAAAGTAAAATGAATAAAATATCATTCAGCGTGCCTGCATGTATTTCTCCATGTGTTTTATATCGTCTGCGTATATTCATAAGCCCCTAACCCCTAAAGGGGAATTTAAATTTGAATAGTTATCGTATTTCATAAAATAGTTGTTTATATAAAGCCTTAATACTCCCTTTAGGGTTGGGGCAATATTATCTGGTCGGCTCCTGTAAAATATCAATAAATTCTGCGCTTGCAATTTCCATCCTGTTTGCTGTTTTATCAACCTGCGTATTCAAAAAATTATAGGCAACATATGCCAGCAAACCAATGATCAAACCTGTTGCAGATGTGATCATCTTCGTATAAATACCGCCCGCAATTTCTCCCAATTCAAGCTCGCCTTTTGCAGCAATAGCAGAAAATAATTGAAGCATACCAACAATAGTTCCTAAAAAACCAAACATCGGCGCAATGCCTGCGATCAGTGAAAGTATATTCAGGTTACGTTCCATTTTATACATTTCAAGTCGACCAACATTCTCCATGCTTTTCTCAATTGCATCAATGGGTTTACCAATGCGCTGCAAACCTTTATCAATAATACGCGCAACAGGATTATCTGTATTGCGTGCAAGGTTGCGCGCTCCGTTTATATTGCCGGTAATAATGTTATCGCGAATGATGTTCATGAAGTTTGCATCAACACGTGATGCTTTGCGAATAGCAATCAACCTTTCGAAAAAAACAAAGATGGCTGCAGCAAGCAATATATACAAAGGATACATTATCCATCCGCCTTTGTTCAGAAGCTCCCATAAGTTCATCGTTTGTGGCTGCTGTGCAACTGTATTCACAAGCTTTGAAGTATCAACCTGTAATAAAAATTCCATTCTTTATTGTTTAGATAAATGCAAAATACGTTCAACCACAAAACAACGGTTGCTGTGTTGATAAATTACGTTGCAATGTTATTTTAAGAAAGATTTTGCAGCAGTAAGACTGGCTCAGTTTCAAAAAACTGAGCCAGTCTTAAAGTAAACTGTTAATGCTATCTTGCCCGCATGTTTGCATGCAGACAAATTGCACTTACTCATTTTCGTAATTATAGTTTTGAACAATTCGGTTTCAAACAAAATATAATTGGCATTTGCGGCAAAAACGGAAGCGGCAAAACCAACCTGTTGGATGCTGTTTATTATTTATGTTTTACAAGAAGCTGTTTTAATCGCCCGGATAATCAAAGTGTAAAAGATGGACTTGAAGGTTTTCGGATTGAAGGGAAATTTATAAAAGATGAAAACGAAAACAAACTCGTTTGTGTGCTGCGCGAAAACAACCGTAAAGAATTTTCTGTTGATGATGAAACTTATCAGCGATTTTCAGAACACATAGGGAAATTTCCCTGCGTGATGATTGCGCCTGATGATATCGCTTTAATAACGGAAGGCAGCGAAGAACGCAGAAAGTTTATTGATACTTTACTCTCACAATTACAGCATGATTACCTGGAACAACTCATCGCCTACAATAAAATTTTACAGCAGCGCAAGAGCTTTCTAAAGTTCGCTGCAGAAAGAAACAGTTATGATGAATCGCTGTTGGAAATACTTAACAAACAATTGCTTGAGAAAGGGAGTTTTATTTATGACCGCAGGCAAAAGTTTTTACTTGAATTCTTACCGCAGGTTTTAGCACAATATATTTTTATCGCTGACAGTGATGATAAATTGGAACTTGTTTATGAAAGCCAGTTGAACAATAATTCATTTGAAGAGTTGCTGCTGCAAAACCTGCAACGTGACCTGTATTTGCAACGTACCGGCAATGGTATTCATAAAGATGATATAACAATTGAATTGAATCAATCGGCTTTTAAGAATATTGCATCACAAGGGCAGCGGAAGAGTTTGCTGTTTGCCTTTAAACTCGCCGCTTTTGAAACGTTGAAAGAAAACAAAGGCTTCTCTCCCATTCTTTTATTGGATGATGTATTTGAAAAACTGGATGAACAACGTATGCAAAACCTGCTGGAATATGTTTGTGTACAAAGCGGCGCACAGGTTTTTATTACTGATACACATAAAGAAAGATTGGTAAATGCTTTTGTGAGGATCGGTAAAAATTATGATTTAATTGAATTATAAATTTGTAGCCTATCCTAACTGCAAAAGAGAGGATTATTACAATTTGAAATTTTAAGATTGCACAATGAAGAAGCTATTCCTTTTACTCACTGTTTACTGCTTACTGTTTACTGTTCATTCTTTTTCGCAGGAAGAAAAAAAATTTACACACCCCGATACTTTACGTGGCAGCATTACGCCTGAACGCGCATGGTGGGACGTATTACGTTATGACATAACAGTGAAACCGGATTATGAGAGTAAAACGATTGTTGGAAAAACAATTATAAAATTCAAAGAGATTAAGCAAGGGAAGCTTATGCAAATTGATTTACAACATCCATTAATCATTGATAGCATAATCTTCATGAACCAATCTTTATCAGATATTAAAAAAGTTAGCGATGATGTATGGCTTGTCAACCTTAGTAGTACACCAGAAAGAATTCATTATTCTCCTTCAAATCTTCCATCCCTTGATGAAATTACAATATACTATCACGGCAAACCAATCGAAGCTGTTAGGCCACCATGGGATGGCGGATGGATCTGGAAAAAAGATTATCTCGGCAGGCCATGGATGAGTGTTGCCTGTGAAGGTTTGGGTGCAAGTGTATGGTATCCCTGTAAAGATCATTTAAGTGATGAACCTGATAACGGGGCTTCGCTTTCTATTATCGTTCCTGATACGTTGGTTGCAGTAGGTAATGGCAGGTTAACATCCAAGCAAAAAAATAATGATGGCACTACAATTTATAAATGGGAAGTAAAAAACCCAATTAATAATTATAATATTATTCCTTATATAGGCAAGTATGTAAATTTCAGTGACACATTACAGGGTGAAAAAGGAAAACTTGATCTGAATTATTGGGTGCTTGATTATGACCTTGATTCAGCCAAAAAACAATTTGAGCAGGTGAAGCCGATGCTGCACAATCTTGAACATTGGTTTGGGCCTTATCCTTTTTATGAAGACGGATATAAGCTGGTGCAATCGCCGCATTTGGGAATGGAACATCAAAGCGCTGTGGCATATGGAAACGGTTTTCATAACGGCTATCGTTATGGCAAAACATGGATCGATCTTTCAGGAACAGGACTCGGTTTGAAATGGGATTTTATTATTGAACATGAAAGTAGTCACGAATGGTTTGGCAACAATATAACGATGAAAGACCAGGCCGATATGTGGATCCATGAAAGCTTTGCCAACTACAGCGAAACATTATACACTGAATATTTATTCGGCAAAGATTCAGGCAATGCTTATAATGTTGGTACACGCAAGCGCATTGCGAATGATGAGCCTGTTATCGCGCATTATAATGTAAATGATGAAGGCAGCGGTGATATGTATTATAAAGGCGGCAACATGCTGCAGGCAATCCGCCACATATTGAACAATGACGAAAAATGGAGAAGTATTTTGCGCGGATTAAATAAAACATTTTATCATCAAACCGTTACTACCAAGCAAATAGAAAATTACCTCATTAAAAACACCGGCATAGATCTAAGCAAAGTGTTCGACCAGTATTTACGCACTACACAAATTCCTCAACTGAGTTATTATTATGCTGCTGATAAAAAGAAAGTATATTATCGATGGGATAGTTGTGTTGCAGGTTTTAATATGCCGCTTACTTTAATGCATGATACTAAAAGCCAGCGCATTTTTCCAACACAACAATGGAAGAGTTTGAATGATGCACCGTTCTTTGACGCAGCGTGGATTGTGAACAATTATTATATCAGGATTAAGGAAGTGAACATTGAGAAGTGACACTTAATAATAAAAATTGAAATAAATTACCCTGATCCATTTAATAACAAAAATTATAAACAGGGCACAAGTGCGCTGTGCCCAAAGTTCTGGCTGCCTGCTTGTAGCAGATCAGGAGTTATCTCACCCGAAGTGACATTGAAACAACTTATCCCGCAACCGCGCTGACAGGGTTCACTGCAACCGGCTTATGTGCGCCTCTTATATTGACTATGTGATTATACTGAAATGCCGGTACGGGTTTACCCACTGCATTCAGTTAATAAAATCACCTGCATGATTTTTACTTTTAAATTGAATGCCTTCCGATTGATGATTTATATTTGGTACACCAGCTATTTGCTTTTCCCCTGATCAATTTTTCTTTCTATTCCAGGAATAAAAGACGCAACAAGAACGAAGGATGAACGTAAGATGAACGAAGGATGGATGAACCATGCCCCCAAAGAGATATGGATTAACTATGAAGTACCCAGCCAATTGATCAAGGCTAAACATATGTGAGCGCGTCCGCTATATTTGAGATTGTTCTTACTGCTATAAAAGGATTTCCGCTATAAATTTTTCTTTCGTTTATTTTCAAAGAATCACTTTTTTAAATCACTCATCCTGCCCAGCTTTCCCTGTCTAAGCTTCTGTATTGAATGGCTTCGGCAAGGTGTTCAACTTTTATATCAGCGCTTGCTGCAAGATCAGCAACGGTGCGACTAACTTTTAAAATTCTATCATAAGCACGTGCAGATAAATTTAATTTCTCCATTGCACGCTTTAGTAAATTTTCGCCTGCTGTATTTATCACACAAATTTCTCTTAGTTGTTTACTGCTCATTTGCGCGTTGCAATACATGCCTTCAATAGTTGCATACCGCTCTGTTTGAATTTCCCTTGCTTTAATTACACGTTCACGAATAGACGACGAAGCCTCACCTTTTGTTTTCGTGTTGCTTAATTCGCTGAATGCAACAGGCGTTACTTCAACATGCAGATCTATTCTGTCAAGCAACGGCCCTGATATTTTATTAAGGTATTTCTGTACTGCTCCGGGCGGACAAGTGCACTCTCTTTCAGGATGATTATAAAATCCGCAGGGGCAAGGATTCATAGAAGCGATCAACATAAAGCTTGCAGGAAAATCAACTGCAACTTTCGCACGCGATATACTTACTCTTCTTTCTTCCATTGGCTGGCGCATAACTTCCAAAACAGTGCGTTTGAATTCAGGCAATTCATCTAAAAATAAAACACCATTATGTGCCAAAGAAATTTCACCGGGCTGCGGAATACCGCCGCCGCCAACTAATGCAACATCACTTATTGTATGATGCGGCGAACGAAACGGACGCCTGCTTATTAATGAACTATTCTCAGGTAATTTGCCGGCAACACTATGAATCTTTGTCGTCTCCAATGCTTCATATAAACTTAATGGTGGAAGTATAGTTGGTAATCTTCTTGCCAGCATTGTTTTACCTGCGCCCGGCGGACCAATTAATATTGCATTATGTCCGCCGGCTGCTGCAATCTCTAATGCTCGCTTAATGTTTTCCTGTCCTTTCACATCATTAAAATCAACATCAAAAATTTGTTGTGCATCAAAAAACTCTTCGCGCGTATTTACTTCAACAGGCTTTAATGAATTTTCATCTTTAAAAAAGTCAACTACTTCTTTTATATGCGTAACGCCATAAACCTTTAAGTTATTTACCATGCCTGCTTCACGCGCGTTTGCTTTGGGAACTATCAATCCTTTAAAACCCTCTTTGCGCGCCTGTATTGCAATTGGCAACGCACCTTTTATGGGTTGAACAGTTCCATCCAAACTCAACTCACCCATCATAACATATTCGCTTAATCTTTCAGGTTGCTCAATTTGTTCGCTGGCACCTAATACACCAACTGCGATCGGAAGGTCAAATGCAGAACCGCTTTTCTTTATATCTGCAGGTGCAAGATTCACCACGATTTTTATGCGCGGCATATACCAGTCATTTGTTTTGATAGCACTTTCCATTCGCTGCAAACTTTCTTTTACAGCATTATCGGGCAAACCAACAATGGTATAATGTTGGCCCGCGCTTACATTTACTTCAATGGTTATAGTAATGGCTTCAACGCCGTAAACAGCACTTCCAAAAGTTTTAACAAGCATAAGCAGAGGTTTAGGCTATAATGAATTTTATTTCTTTATAAAAACTTAACGCGCATTAAAGTAAAGAAAAACCCGGCAAATGATATTTGAAAATCTTTAAACCTGAATACTGCTTTTATATTTGCTGAAAGCAGGAAATTTATTAGCTGCTTACCCGTGTATGAAAAAATCAATTTTAGTTTTCACCTTATTTATAAATGGTCATTTTATTACAAATGCCCAGGATGATTCTATCAAACAAAAACTTGACGAATATTTACTCGCAGCCAATAAAATAAACAGGTTTAACGGCAATGCATTGATCGCGCAAAATGGAAAAATCCTTTTGCAGAAAAGCTATGGTTATAAAAATGTTGAAGCGCATGTTTTGAATGATTCAAACACTATTTTTCAAATTGGTTCTGTAACCAAACAATTTACAGCAACAGTGATTTTAAAATTACAGGAAGAAGGCAAACTTTCTGTGAATGATAAACTCAATAAATATTTTCCGCAGTTCAAGTATGCAGATGAAATAACACTTGAAAATTTATTGACGCATACATCAGGCATTTATAATTATACAAATGATATTGATGATGCAGATTCGGCAATTGTGTGTAACCCTGCAGATAAACAATTGGCACTTGATATCATGTTTAAACACAACCTTGACTTTAAACCCGGAACACAATTCCGCTATGATAATTCAGGCTATTATTTGCTGGGATTGATCATAGAAAAAGTTACCGGCAAATCGTACGAACAAAATATTCGCGACATTATTTTCACACCGTTGCAAATGGATCATTCATTGTTTGATTTTAAACATTCGTCTGATACAAATATTGCAACCGGTTATCAAACCTTAAATGATTCAATTCAAAAAGAAGCATCGGCATGGAGATGGGATTCAACTGTAACCTATGCTGCCGGCGGAATCTGGAGCACAACAAGCGATATGTATAAATGGGCGCAGGCAATCGCAGAAAAAAAAATTCTTTTAGCAACATCATGGAAAGCAATGCTTACACCGCATCTTGAAAAATATGGTTATGGTGTTTTTGTAGATTCATTGTTTGACGAACAAACAATTTCGCATGGCGGCGGCATTCCGGGTTTTATTGCATATCTCAATTATTATCCTGATGCAGGTGTAACAATTATTTTATTGAATAATAAAGGCTGGTTTGATGAATCTTTAAATGCAATCAATGCAGATTTATCAGCCATTGTTTTTCATAAGCCTTATGAATTAATGCATGAACACTCAAACGTAAAACTTCCGTATGATGTTTTAAAAAAATATGTTGGCCAATATGATTTTGATAAAAAGCATCATGTATATGTAACACTCGAAAACAACCAACTGCAAATGGAAGCGCCACAAGGCGGTTTGCCAAAGTCTCCTTTATTTGCCCAGGATGAAAACAATTTCTATTTGAAAATTATTAATGCAAGGATTGAATTTGTAAAAGATGATTCAGGAAATGTCACTCAACTGATCGCACATTATATGGGCAAAAATGAAGTGTGCAAAAAAATAAAATAAACTTTAGTGGCTAAGGGTTTTCACTGTAAACAGTTCAGTGTTTTCAGTTGATATTTCAACAAGATAGGTTCCTTGAATTAATGTATTTTCTGTGAAAACATTCTTTAGCAAATCATTTATTATTTGATAGGGCTCATAGTTCCAGGTAATAAATTTTTGAATATGCTGATTTAGTTTAAGTTGAATAAGTGATAATTCGAATTCTGCGACACAAACTGTTAGGGCATCGGCATTTTTTGAAGTGATATATTGAAGAAATTGGATGTAAATTTCTTCCCTGAATGCAGAATACTTTACATCATTAAAAAAATCACTTAATGCTATTTCAAATTCATTTTTACTTTTTAATAAATTAGCAGTTAACCGACACGAGTTTTCAATTTGTATTTTTCTCCACCATAATGCAATTTTTTTTACGAGAATCAGGTGTTGAGACAAATTTATATTACAAATGTATTCATCATCTTTGTTAACTATCTGCCGTGATTTTATAAGTGCGCATAAATCAGTCTGCAAATGCTGTAAGTTCATAATTAAAAATTTCTGATAATTTTTTCAATTCATTAATGATTGCAGCTGAACCATGATAGCCGATAAATTCTTCCAGTATTTCAAACGTTATTGCATTCAGGTTTGCAGGATCTTTATCAATAATTTTTTGAGCTAATTCAATGGTTGAATCAGCAAGTAACTGTGAATGTATATCCATTTTAAAATTAAACTCTGTATCTGTTGCGCCGCCTGCAAGATGCATTTCATAAACAGCATTTAAATTCAACTCCTCCAAAAAGGCATTAATATTTAAATTAAAATTCGCTGCATCACATTCCAGGTTATAAACATCAAGTACAAGACCGCAACCGGTTAGCGAAGTAATTTTATTTAAGAAAGCTGCATCGTTGTATTTGCATTCCGCGGAAGGCAGCATACTAATAACATTTTCAAGCAAAAAAAGTTTTTTATACTTTTTTTGAATAGCATCAACACGTGTACATATCATATCAAGCACTTCATCTGTTCTAGGTAGTGTAAGCATAGTCCCAAGGTTTTCTCCATTCACCATTGTGTATGCCAGATGTTCACTATGCCACCGGATGTTATTTAGTTTATCAAACAGTTCATCAAGCAATTTTATATAATCTTTTGAATATCCATCATACGAACCTATTGATAGCCCTACCCCATGTAATAAAATTGAAATACCAGTTGCACTATCCATCCATTCTAATTGTTTTAATGCCATTTCATTAACCGATATAATCCCTTTTTTTTTATGCGCGATTGAATCCGGTGATACTTCGATATGACGTACAAAAGGGATAATTTCTTTAAGATATTTTAAATTTTTCCCTTCGTATGTCGTACCTATTGAATAGTTCATTATTAAATGTATTATAAGAGTAAAAAAATTACCGGCTTATTAATTTTAAACAAGCCGGTAATAATTAACGTTGAAATGAAGCCACACCAAATTGTTGTTGTGGTGTACCAATTGTGCGAACAGAAATTACTGAATCAATTTTTTCTGTCAGGTACTGATTTAGTTTCGAAATCGTTGGATCAGGATCACCAAGCAACTGAATACTCTCCATTCCATTTAATCCACAACCTGAGCATCCATAAGAATTTAAGATGCTATCAAGTGTATGGATAAGTTCGTCCCTTGTAACCTGGTGTTTAAAAGTTACCTGTAAGGCTTCTTTTGCGCGAATTGTTTCAAATGGCATTTTATTGATATTTTATTGCCTACTCTACTTCCTCTTTTCGGCTAACGAGGTGCTTACTCTTTTTAAGGATTTTCAGCAATCTCCTAAATGTGATGTTTGTTCATACATCATTTATAAGAATAAACTGTAGTCGTAATAAATACATTTTCAAGAAACATTATTTATATTATTTAATGTAAGAGCTGTATCGCAAATTTGATTTCCGGTTATTGTCTCTTTGTTTTATAAATACAGATGGAAACCATAGTTCACGGAGTACAAATTTCAATTACTTAAATGTTTATCTTCCGCTTGCAATGAGAGCAAGCCACCTACCGATTTTTTTACCGGTTATTTTATTGTTTCAAATTGATGTGGCTGCACAAAAAAAGAATGCTGCTTTTTCCATTCCAATACATAAAACATTAAAGCCTGTTATTATTGATGGCGTTGAAGATGATTCAGCATGGCAAGAGGCAGAACCGGCAGGTAATTTTTTTATGGTGTTGCCGATGGATACAAGCCATGCCAAAGTAAAAACATCTGTAAAGGTTTCGTACGATGATCGCAATTTTTACCTGCTGGCTGTTTGTTACAAGCAACCGCATGAAGTGAATATGGTTGAAAGCCTGAAGCGTGATTTTTCTTTTTCGAAGAATGATAATTTCCTGGTATTTATTGATCCGTTTGAAGACCAGACAACAGGCTTTTCTTTCGGAGCAAATGCTGATGGCGCGCAATGGGACGGAACTATGTATAACGGCGGTTCTGTTGATTTAAACTGGGACCAGAAATGGATATCTGCAGTAAAAAATGATTCGGATAAATGGGTGTTTGAAGCAGCCATTCCATTTAAAACATTGCGCTATAAAAAAGATATGATGCATTGGGGCATCAATTTCAGCCGGAATGATTTGAAAACAACAGAAAAGTCAAGCTGGGCGCCGGTTCCAAGACAATTCCCAACAGCATCACTTGCATACACCGGAACATTGCTGTGGGATTCTGCACCGCCAAAACCACGCAGTAATATTTCTGTGATCCCTTATTTTCTAACAAGCACATCTAAAGATTTTATTGCTAATAAATCATCGGGCATTATGGGAAGAGCCGGTGCTGATGCAAAGTTTACATTTTCAACTGCGTTGAATCTTGATCTGACAGTACATCCAGATTTTTCGCAGGTAGATGTTGATCAGCAGATAACCAATCTTAGCCGCTATGAATTATTCTTTCCGGAAAAAAGACAATTCTTTTTAGAGAACGGCGACTTGTTTGCCAACTTTGGTTACAGCGACCTGCAACCTTTTTTTTCAAGAAGGATCGGGTTGAACACGCCTATAAATTTTGGTGCAAGATTAAGTGGCAAACTTGATAAAAACCTGCGTATTGGTGTAATGGATATGGAAACTTCCGGCAACGAAACAAATGGTTTGCCTTCAAATAATTTTGCCGTAGTATCCCTACAACAAAAAGTTTTTAAACGCTCGAACATTGGCTTTATTTATATTGATAAAACAGCGCTTAATTATGATGAGTTAATAAAAGATAGTGTTCCAAATCCTTTCAATAAGTATAACCGCAATATTGGTTTGGAATACAATCTAGCATCAGCCAATAATATTTTTACGGGAAGAGCTTTGCTATTAAAATCATTCACGCCTGATAAAAACGGTGATGATATTGCACAGGCGTCTAACCTGCAATACAGCAGTAAACATTGGCTGATCAATGCAGCGTATGAATATGTTGGCAGGAATTATACAGCCGAGGTTGGTTACGTTCCAAGAAAAGATTACATAAAATTATATCCGCAAATCGCAAGGTATTTTTTTCCAAGGCATGGAATTGTTTTAAGCCACGGGCCGCAATTTGTAACCAATTATTTTTTCGACACAAAAATGAATAAGACAGATTATGAAAATGTATTGTCTTATTTAATTACATTCAGAAGTAAAGCTACTTTAAGTGTATTGGGGCAAAATGATTATGTGCGTTTGCTGCAACCATTTGATCCAACCAACACAGGCAAAGATTCACTGCCGGCAGGCAGCATTCACAGGTATACTTTAACCGGATTTGATTATGTTTCTGCGCCGCAACACATCTTTACTTACAGCGCCTCTTTACGTTATGGCGGTTATTATGCAAAGGGAAATATTTTCACGGCTTCTTCAACTGTTGGTTTCAGGGTTCAGCCTTATGTTAATATTAGTTTGTATGCAAACTACAGTAATCTTTATTTGCCTCAACCATGGGGCAACACACATTTTTGGTTATTAGGACCTCGCATTGATATAACCTTTACAAACACATTATTCTTCACCACTTATATTCAATATAATCAACAACAGAACAACGTAAATATTAATGCGCGTTTTCAATGGCGGTATAAACCTGCATCTGATCTGTTCATTGTTTATACGGATAATTATTATCCCGAAAATTTCATCGCGAAGACAAGAGCGGTTGTTATCAAACTAAATTACTGGCTGAGTTTGTAAATGCATTATAAGAATTTGAATTGATTTATTGTTGCCACAGATGGCACTGAAACACGGAGGTTTTAATTTCTGTGCTTTCGTGTTCTCAGTGGCAGATTTCTTTATGCAACCTGGTTAACCACAAGGATCAAGTGCCGGCTTTATCACTTATTGTCCCGGCCCTGTTGATGGCGCGATTGATATGCGTAGTTCAATACCCGCCCGCGTATTGGTTATCGGCGCCGACGTTGATATATATGGAATGATGCGTTGCTGATCAAAATAGAATTTCAGATCAATGCGGTTATTAATTAAATAATCTACCGAAGGTTGTATGCTGATCGTTTTTTGCCCCCCTGTACTATAAGCCGTTGGTTGATCAAGCCTGCTGTTTGTTTGAAGATCATTACGTAATCCCAGGTCGAGTGTTATATTCAAATCTGTTTGCCCGGGCTGTGCTTTTACAAACGGGAATTTAAAAGGCAGGTCCACACCATGTTTTCTATACGTACCGCCAAAAGTTACCGAGCTGCTGCTTACTTCGCTTAACTGGTAATCGTACAAGCTTAAACTCAACTGCCTGCTTTTTGCATATTCAAATCGCAACGCCGTTTGGTTGTTGGTAGTAACATCAATACCTATTAAAGGCGCAAACTGTTCCTGTATAGTTAAGTTAGGAATTAAGAAATACGGAATATAGTTGCCCGAGATCGGATCTATAAATGCAGGCTGGCCTAAATGCAACGGATCATAATACAGCAATGAGCTGTTAAAGCTGTTCATGCTAAATGTACTTGTATATCCATGCGTGATGGTTATGTTGCTGAACACATTTGCAAGCGCAGGTATGCGTGTTAAACCTGTATAAGTTAAACGCCAGTTAGGCAATGCATGAATGCCACTGAATGGATTTGCTTTTATGCTGGAATTATCTTCATTAATAAGAGAAATTGAATTTGGATCTTTTGATGTATACGCAGCAATAAATGAAGGAAGCAACACATCCTGATGGTAACGACCGTAACCTGTTGGGAAGCCATCATCCTGGTAAGTATTATTCCAGTATGGATTGGCACTTGCAAGCCTTTTTGCTATGATGATACGATCGTCCTGGAATTTCTGGAACGTTTGCGATACTTCGTTTGGATTCGACTTTTTAAATAAAGTCTGGAAGCTGATATACGAAACGCTGAAACCGCCACCCGCTAAAGGGCTTAAGTGACTAAAGTTATCATTGGTTGGATCAGATGAAATGTTCTTGAATAATTCCGAATAATTTTTAGAGAATGTTTTCTGAATATTCAGGTCAACATTAAATTCACGGAAAGGTTCAAGCTGGCCTGTAAGATTGACCTGCTGCTGATAATCCTGCGTGTAAATAAGATTAAATAAACTATCTCTTGTAATTACACCTTCTTTTGCTTTTTGATTCAGCCAGTTTGAATCCGGCTGTTTTCCAAAAATATAATCATATCCCGGTTGATTGGAAGCCTGGTTTTGCCCGAAATAGCCTGTACCTGTTGTAATACCGGGCACGCGGCTGTCGAACCCTGTATTATAGCTTGCCGACACATGCTTGATCATTGTTATAAGCTGGCCTGCAACTTTTACAGCACCGTTAATTTCTCCTTCCTGCTTATTCTTGCGTTGTTGCTTTTTATAATCTCTTTTTTGCTGACGCCATTTCTGCAAAGCATTACGCTTTTCAAAACCTTTCAATTTATTCCCGGCTGAATCTTTCAGAACCTCTGCTCTTGTTTTTGGCGGCTGAATGCTGTCATTAGGATTTGCAACATTACCGGTATTATCAGAAGGCTGGCTTACCGCATTAAAGAATTTTGATTTTGAATACAAACGTGTAAAATCAAACTCGCCGGTTAAACTGTTTTGTTTTGAGTTTTCAATGATGTTACCAAGGCTTACAGCAAGTAAACTTGCACCGGTCCAGTTATATGTAGTTGTGTAACTGTAATGCCCGTTGATCCAGTCTAAAGCCGGTAATTTTGAGAATGGAATATTATAACTCAATGTAGCATGTTGCTGGTACATTGTATTTCTTCCTGCCTCAAAGAAATTCTGCCGCACTGTGTCTTTCTTTGCTTTTGTATCCAACTGGCCATAAGGTTCATCAATTCTTGCGTTGGCTATTGCAGAAAAATCAAGATTAAAGCTTCGCGTAAAATCCCATCTTAAATTATAATACCTGTCCATAGTAAAATACTTATCGTAAGTGGTATCAACACGCTCGACTTTTGAATCGTAAGTATCTACGATGCGCGGAACAAAAATGCCGTATTGCCGGTTTATATCATACCGCACACTCAGTAATGAAGGAATATAATTAAAATTGAAATCTTTTATCGGTGCCAGCCATGCACTCTTGTTCTTTATAAGATTTTTAAATGGCTCTTTGAACTTGGATGGTGCATTAAATGTATATCCCAGGCCGCCATGGTATTTCTTTATGTTGTTTTCTGTTACGGTGGGATTAGTCTCATCAAATTCTGTATAGGAATAACTGAAATCAAAATTGCTTATACTCCATAATTTCGATTTTAAACCCGGTTGCCCAAACCGCACATTTGTAAAGTTTACCGTTTTAATAGTAGTAATATCAGCAGCAGCTCTTTTAATAGAGTCCCGGTTATTTCCTGCTATGTTTAGTTTATCCCGATATAATACATCAAGATCATAAGGATCATATTCAGGCGTAAGCACTGTTTTATTGATGCTTGCATATACAGGAATAGAGAAGCCAAGTTTTTGAGGCGTGAGTTTTCCAAGATCTAAATTTATTGCCGCATCATACTGGAACATATTATCAATTGCACGCTGGCTTATCTGTTGATCAATAGAACCAAAACCATAAGAATAGGTATTGGCAGAAACGGATAATGTTCCAAGATCGGCCAGTTGCATATCTACTCTTCCCAATGCTGAATAGCCGCCCTTTTCATCAATTTTTGATAAGCGCAATTCATTTACCCAAACTTCTGTACTAATGGTGTTGGTTGTTTCATTTTCTATAGCAATGAGAATGCCCTGAACCTGGCCCAGGTTGGGATTGCCTTTCACAGAATAATTACGTTGTCCGACGGCTTCTGTATAGTAACCTGTTATCGGGTAATTTTTTGAATCGCGCCTTAATTTAAGCTGAACCAAATCATTAAGAACAAGGTTCAGGTTATTTGAATCCGGCCAGATCTGGTCAGCGCTGGTGCTGCCAAACTGTGTTATCTGTAAAGGAATTTTTACCTCGTAATAATTATTAAGAAAATCCTGTCCGATACGAATAACTGCATCAACCTGCCCGTTCTGAAGCGGAGGTGATTGCTTTAAACCGGATTCTGCATGAATGAACATATCCATCTGGCCATATTGCCTCAAATCAAGATCAAGGGTTTTGAATACTGCTCTTGATTGATGTTTTTCAAGATCATTTATCTGGAGGCTCATTGCCTGTTCATTCTGTAAAAGGTTTATCCCGTTATTGCTCAATTCCTGAACGCGTTCAATACCCGGAGGTATTACATATGGTATTGGCTGGCGGCTACTGTTTTCTTCCACGTTCACCGCAAGCACGTTGATAGATGAATGTGAAGAAGTAGGCGTATAAGAACCGGCTGTATCTACATCATACGTAAAAGTCCTCCATTGATTACGTACAAGATCTAAAGTAGCAAAACGCATTACAACAGCAGAATCATCAAAACCTGTAAGATACATGCGCATGAACCTGATAGATTTGAAATCAGGTATCTCACCAACCTTACTGGTAAAATCTTCTATTGGCACCCTGAATAAGTACCAGTTTTCCGGTGCAGTTGAGCCATCAGCCAAACGCGGGTTTACTACTTTCTGATCCGTAACATATGGTGTTGCACCTACTGCCATCCCCGGTTTAAGATCTATTTCATACTCATAGTATTCTTCTGTTTCATTTAAAGTATTGTCATGATTCAGATCTTCATTATCAGGATATAAAGTTGCTGCAGGTGAGAACGGAGAATTGCCTGTATATATAGGAGAATTTCCCTGTGGATTATTATAATCTTTATAACGTCCGAGTATACCGGTCCCTGCTGCATCATAGCTTGCATCGCGATACCATTTATAGTCATCGTTTGAAGGATCGGCTGAAGCCTTTTGATAGAAAGGCGAACCGGCACCAAAATTACCTGCAATATCATTCAGGTAAGCACTACGCTTAACTCTTTCCGCATCATCACCCAGGCCATCAAACCCCACATCCTGGTAAGGCCTGTCGTTAGGATCATTGCTGAATGCCTGTGTAACCTGTATAGGGTTAATTGGGGAATTCCCCCAAACTGATAATGAGTCAACAAGTGCAGGAATACTTGGTGTGGGCAAACCATTTTCGTAGAAACGCCTTCCATCTTTTAAAATATCCTCACTTATATTTCCAAGATCAATTAATAGTTTTCCACCCCTGCTGTTTGGAATTTTAATAAAAGGATCCTGCACCCAAAATTCTATGTATTGAATATTCCCGGTTTCAAAATCGGTTTGATCAAGCGCACGCATAATGCCACCCCAACGGGTTTGAGGATTCTTCAGCAGGCCGTTTGCATCTACATCTGCTTCGTCGTCTGTAAAATTATAGGGTCCCCGTTCTGAAGGATAATAAGCAAGATCGAATGTTGTTGTAATTACATCAGTGATGTTCGTTGTTTTTTGAGGGAACAATTCACTTGTATACACCTGCCTTACTCTCGGGTCGCTTAGCTCTTTCAGGTTACTCCGCAAAGGGTTGTTCGGACTTGTTTTATCCTGCAGTGTTGGCTCTATATTATACCAGGCAAGTTTCGCGCGGTTCTTACCGTAAGTAAGGTCATTGCTCCTGTTGCTTTCAGGAAAAGAACTTGGCGTTGATGCCAAAGCCCATGATATGAAAGGGAAACGAAGATCAACACTGCTGGTAGCCCCTTCAAAATCGTCAATATAGATCAAGCCCTCACTCCCTTTACCTATTTGTGGCGGATGCCCGGGTTTTAAAGCTGCGGCTTCTCCATATGCAGAAATAGAACTCGGAGCACTTGAATTATAAAAAGGCAATTTATTTATCAGTCGTGTTAACTCAGGTATTTGGTTCTGATAACTAAAATCAACACCGTACATGCTGTTACGAATCGGGTCTTCACCATAATTTACTTTGGTAAAGAAAGGCCTTTCTGCCAAACGCTCAAAGGTACCTCCTATTGAAAGGTGCTGGTTGGCAATATAATCAAGCCGTAATCCTAAAAAGCTTCGTTGCTGGATGCCATAAGTAGCATTATTTTCAAATTGCACGTTTACAGGAATACCTGAATTAATAATTGCCTGGTTAATTACTTTTAAGGTGCCAAGGTTATAATCAATTATATAATCCACATTTTCCTGCAACACCTGGCCACCGGCTGTTACTGTTACAGAACCCTGCGGAATATTAAATGCGCCAAGATAAATATCAGTGCTGGAACTTCCCTTTACTGTTCCCTGCAACACATAGCGATCAAGGTTTGCATAGGTTTGTGCTATGGCTTTTATAGAATCGTATAACGGGTGATATATGTATTGTTTTTTGATTGAGTCCTGCACGCCTTTAAAAGCGAGCGAATCAAGATCATTACCAAATGGCTGCAATACCGGGAATATAACTTTGCCCTGTTGTGATATTACAGTGAATCCGTCTACAAAATCGAACAGACCATCCGGCTGCGGATCGTTTCGGTTATTCAACCGGTCTGCCCGTAATATTTGTATCAAAGGGCTTCCGGAAACTGCAGGATCGCTTTGAGGCAAATATCTTTTTACACCACCACTTGGTTCCTGGTAAAGAACATTCAATTTAAAATCCTGTTGCTGTAATCCTGTAACGTCAATGGAATAAACGTTCTTCATCATCAACTGCCAGATAGGAAGATTAACACGTGCCGATGTTGCTTTTAAAAGTTTTAAGAACAACATTTTTTGCACGCCTTGTGTTGAGTCAACAGTAATATCCTGTGAGAATTCACCCACCTGGTAAACCCTGCCATTATACGTATACTGATAAGCAACACCTAAAACATCGTCTGGTTGTAATTGTACATTTAATGAAAGAAAACCAACCTGGGGGTTATAATAGTATTCTGTTGAATCAAGTTTGCGTGCAAATGTTTTTTCATAATCATTTACAGGTTGTAAACCCTGCATCAATAAAAATCCATTTATTGCTGAAGGATCTCTGCTGAGGGTAGGGTTAGATAAAAGTTTACCGTAAAGATCATTGGTATTGTTTTGAGGCAAAGGATCGCTGGTTATTGGATGAATATTATTAGAATCCGCAGGGGCAATTTCACCAAGGTCTGCAAAGCCAACAATACTTCTTGTATTGGTGGTTATGCCGGTTCTGTTTGTTACCCAAACTTCCATACGCACGATCTGTACCTGGCTGTTTACAACCGGCAGGTTGCTCATGGCAAAATTGTAGTTCTTTCTAAAATACTGTGCTAATAAAAAGTGCCTGTTCTCGTCATAATCATCCAGTTTTTTATTGATGGCCTGGCTTAAGCCGCCGCCCTGCAGTGCCAATGACTGTTGTTGTGATTTCTGGCTTGCAATTGCGCCTGTTATAAAGAATTTCCCAAACTGTAATTGTGTTTTTACACCAAACAAACTTTGCGGGCTGCTCATCAAAGAGCCTTTGGTTTGAAATGAAATATTACCCGCTTCAACAGACTTTAATATTTCATCATCCATTCCCTTATAATCAAGCTTAAGCTGATTTTCATAGTCGAAATTGGCAAGTGTATTATAGCTGATAGGAAGTTTTAATTTATCACCAATGCTTGCGTTGATATTAAGGTTGGTGTTCATGTTGAAATCCAAACCACCGTTTTTGCGCGCACTTTCAGGTAATGTTGGATTTTTTACTACCTGGCCCTGGTAGCCCATTGTAAGGTCAATAGTTCCCTGTGGTTTAATATCAACTTTAAGGCCGTTCGGGCCAACGCCAAACATGCGGTCAAATAATTTATCATATACATGCGGCGGTGGCCTTGATGTTTTGCGGTTAAGATCGAATAATGCCTGCGAACGCTGGTTAAAATAATCATCCTCCTGTTGCTGGCTCTTCAACTTATACATTTCATCGAAAGTGAGGTAGGTTGGCTTACGGTAAATTAAATCCCCGATCTTTTCAGTTATATAATACTGGTTGGTAAGCGGATCATACTCAATATCCTGTTTAATGATAGAAGTATCGTTTATATCGAAAGGATTGTAGTAATCCGAGCTCAACCGGTCTCCCCTGCGGTCCTGCAAAGGATAATGAAGACTGTCATGCAAAGAATAGGAAAGGCTGTCAGGCTTTTGGGCAATCACCACATTGCACAGAGCTACAGCCCCTAACAGGACAGTTAATAAAAATCTACGTACAATAAAAAGGTTTATCAATGATATGTAGCCTGGTTAGGTAGAAGTCTTTCGATAAGCTATAAATTTTTTAATGCGAGTTTAATAATGTTTTCGACTGAGGTGTTATTATCGGCTGAAAGTACTTTTTTTATGGCTGTTTCAGCAATATTTTTTTGTATCCCCAAAGCTATTAAAGCATTTAGTGCGTCTGATTCAACTGTATTAATTGTATACGCAGAATTAGTTGCCTGGGTTTGCAGGCGATTCAGTTTATCTTTCAATTCGAGTGCAATACGCTCCGCAGTTTTTTTACCAATCCCTTTAATGCTTTCCAGTTGCCTGGTGTTTCCGTTTACAATACTCCTGATAATCTCATCCGGTTTCAAACCACTCAGCATCATCCTTGCTGTAGAAGCACCAACGCCTGAAACACTTATTAATTGCATAAAAAGTTCTTTTTCCTGCTGCTCAAAAAAACCATACAGCGTTTGGCCATTTTCTGTAATATGTAAATAAGTAAGCAGCCTGCCTTTTTCTTTATCAGCTATAGCTGAATAGGTGTTCAGGCTGATCTGGAGATCATATCCCACTCCATTTACATCCACAACCACCTGCGACGGCAGTTTAACAACAAAATCTCCATTTACAAATGCAATCATACAAAGGGCTCAAAAATATACTTTTCATCTTTATGAATACATTTTTGCAAAAAGAAATCGTTTTATACCTATCTCAATTCTATTTTAAAGTCTACATGGTTTTAATTTGACGTACTTTTTTCTGAAGCAAAAACAATTTTCAGGAAGTCATATCCTCAATCCTGGTAAATGGTTTTAATGAAGGCCATTGAGTTTGTATGATCTTTTCAACCAGTTTTTCAAGGTCAATATCATCCCTGTTGGAAAAGATCACAATAAGAAAGTTTTCAGATGGAATGGTAAAACTATATGTTCTGAATCCTCCGTTTGAGCCACTGTGATAAACTTTTTGTACATCATCATTTTTATCAATAAACCAGCCGAAACCATAACCAACCTCCTTTTCCTTATCAATAACAAATTGCATGTTTCGCGCTTTACCAGTTATGCCTTTTGAAAATATTTTGTTTGATTGTAACGCTTCAAACCATTTAATATAATCGTTGATTGAAGTATAAACTCCGCCATCACCTTCAGTTGAAAAAAATATACTTTCGTCCGGCCCGGCTATCTTAAACGAATGCGAAGTACTGTCCCAATCATAACCGGTAACTTCATTATTGATAGCAACATTTTCATTCCAGATTATTGTGTGTATCATTCCTGCAGGTTTGAAAATATTTTCCTGCATATACTTATTATAACTTTCTCCACTAAGCCTTTCAATTATCAACGCCAGCAAGCAATAAGCAGTATTGCTGTACCTGAATTGTGTACCGGGAGTAAAATAAGTGCTGTCAATATTTTTAATTGCATTGTACACATCAATATTGTGCGCATGCTTCATTCCTGTGGTGTTTGTATAATTGTAATGATCAACAATGCCTGAAGTATGTGTAAGCAGTTCTTTTACTGTAATAACATCGGCCACTTTTTTATTCATGCCGGGAAAGAATTTGCTGATCTTATCACCTAAAGAAAGTTTGTGTTTTTCTTCCAGTTGCAAAACAGCAACAGCAGTAAATTGTTTGGTTAAAGAACAGATATTAAAATTGGATGACGCCTTTAGATTCTGTTTTGTATCGGTATTAATTACACCATAACTTTTTTGAAAGACAGTTTTATCGTCTTTAATAATGGCGATTGAAGCACCGGGCAACGAATCACTATAAATTGATTTCAGCAAAGAGTCAATCTTGTCTGAAGCATTAGATGTTTGTGCAATTGTAAGATTAAAAAAGCAAAAAAATAAAGCAGCAAGTGCAATCAATTTCATTCAACAAATATAATTGCTCCTGCTGCCTTATTAATTCTTACTAACTGTTATTCCTAATCCTGTTTGATTATTTTAATAGTAGTGCTTTCTCCACCGCTTATAATCTTTACGTAATATACGCCTGCCGCATATTGCTGCATCGGAATTTGTAATTGAGTTGCGTTGATATTATTTTGTTTCCACATAACTCTTCCCGTATTGTCTGTTAGAATAATGCAGGCATTTTTTGCATTTACTAATTGAAGATTGGCAACATTACTAACAGGGTTGGGTGATACAGTTGCTTTAAATATTGTATTCAGGTTTTTAGCCACAGCATTTGAAGCAATTGCCTGTGTACTTACATCGCCTTCATACATTTCATTACCATATTGAGGGGTGTAAGCACTGAAAAATAATTTATTACCCGAAGCAATAAGATTATCAAGCGAAGAAAGGCCTTGCAACCCTGCATCAGAAACGGCATTTGTTTTATTACCCGGGCCTGTGCTAGACCATAAAGCGCCATTGGCAATAAAATATAATTTATTATTTGCAACACAGAAATCTGAAAGGTTTGTACCACCGCTGCCCTGAGTAATATCTCTAATTAAAATAGTGCCTACAAGTGTTCCATTGCTTGCCCAAAGCTCATTGCCATTAACACCATCATCTGCAGAAAAATAAACAGTGCCGTTCAAATCAGTAAGATTGTTTATGGTATTATAATTATAATTGGTATTAATAGTTCTTACAAGTCTGGTACCCGAGGTTGTTCCATTACTTATCCACAAAGCAGTACCACCATAATAATTATTACCTACACTAATATATAAAAGCCCTTTAGATATACAGTAAGCATTGTTATTATGATAATCACTCTGCGCCATTGCAGGTTGTATCTGGGCTACTTTTTTAGTGCCGGCAAATGTTCCGTTAGTTTTCCAAAAATAAATGTTTCCATCTTCATCTTGTGCTCCAAAGTATAAGGTGCCATTATAATTGATAAGGCTGTATGGATTAGAACCCTGGCTTCCTGCAAAAATATCACTCACTATTTTTGTTCCGTTTACCGTGCCATCGCTTTTATACAATTCAACTCCGTAATATTGGTCGGCAAACGGGAAATATGCAATATTTCCAATTGTTACAATTTCTTTAGCAGCCGGCGAACCAAAGTAAGGATAATTGCTGTCTTTAAGTAAAAAGCTGCCTGCCGATGTACCATCTGTTCTCCATACCTGAACATCAGAATAATACAGGTAAGGATTAAACAACTGGAAAAATATAACCCCATTATCTGCTACCGCATAATTACTATGAATTATATAACCAGGTATAGGAGATTCAAACATTTTCTGTAATTGTTTACTTGAACTATTGAAGATATAAATAGCAGCAAGATTATTTTCATCTGAATCTACAAGAAAATAAACATTGCCTCTTACGGTTTGCATACCATAAGGATTGCTGTTATATACACCAGGTTCAATATCGTTTATAATATTTGTTCCTGCTGAGGTACCATCAGAATAATAAGGTTCGCTGCCATAAGTTGGAGTATATGCAGGGAAGACAGCACCATCGGGTGTATTTGCAATTATATTACTTGTGATGATGGAAGACTGGGTGTTTCCCTGGTTGATATCCTTCGCCATTACGGTACCTGTTGAACTACCGTCGCTTTTCCATAATTCAACACCTGTTGCACCATTGTTTGCAGAAAATAAAATTGTATTTGTACTAATGTTTGTGGTAAAATAAGGATATGAACTGTTTGGTCCGGGAAGAATATCAGCTACCATTGCAGTACCGCCTGCAGTGCCGTTAGATTTCCATAATTCATACCCTGATGTTGCAGTATAAGCTTCAAAAGATAAATTGCCCGAAGCATTATAAAGGTTAGCAAAATTGTTGCCGTTGAATGAAGTAAAAGTTTTAAGTGTTTTCGTATTTGTGCTTGTTCCTTGCGTTGTCCATAATGAAGCGCTGCCGTCCGGATTCACATTTTTAAAAGCAACACCATTTTTATAACCCACAATTTCATAAGGCTGTATATTGGCATTTGAAATATTATCTACCAGTTCAACACCGTTGCCGTCATCAAAGCTGTATTTGAATAGCTGATCGTATGCATTATTTGAATAATCAGTTGCTATAAAATACAATGCATTATTATAGATCGCCATTTGTGGATCTGGCTGTCCATTATACATAAAGTAGGAATAATCTGTCAAATAAGCATTGTTATTTGCAGGTTCGTAAGTGCCTGCAGTTGTGCCGTCTGAAACCCAAAGCCTGCGGCCATCCTCATAACTTCCGTCATATGAAAAATATAATTTTCCTTTATAAGGTGTTAATTGTTGAGGACCATCAGCCTGATAGGTTTGAGTTACTGCATAAGTACCGGCAGTAGTTCCATCAGAAACAAAAAGCTCTCTTCCATAATAATCATAAGAGTAAACAGTAAAAAAGAATTTGGTTCCTGCAGCAACGGGCTGCTGAAAACTATAAGCATCAGAAACTAAAATTTGAGTTGTGCCGGCATTTGTGCCATCAGTAACCCATAACTCGTTATTGCCTAAAAAGAAAAAAACCCTGTTGCCTGCTGCTGTATACATTTGAGGTGCTCCATAATTATTTATACTGCCGCTTAAGTCTGATAAAATCTGTGTACCGGCATCTGTTCCGTCCGAAATCCAGGGTTCAGTTCCGTTTGCAGATGTTGTTGCGGTAAAATATATTTTTCCGTTTGCTGCAGTAATGTTTGTAATGCCTGAAGTACCTGAACCAGGCTCTACATCTTTTACCATATAACTGCCCGCATCAGTGCCATCGCTGCGCCAAAGTTCACTTCCGTGAATGCCATCATCGGCGGTGAAATAAGCAATTCCATTCAATACCGCATAATGCTGGTGATAAAATTGGGGTTGATAATTTGATGGACTACCGTCAGCTTCATTATTAATGTCTTTTGTAAGATGAAACACCTGAGATGTATTTGACGATAATGCAGTTGAGGTTGTATTTGATTGATGTGGCGTTGAGAAATCAATCTTGCCTTTCAACGGTGAATACCAGTCGTAGTGTTTTGCAACAGAATCCCAAACAGGATATACGCCGCCCTGGTACCTGTTGTTTTGCAACTGCTTAAAATCATACTGTTTTTGTTTTGATTGTGCAATGGCAATTAACGGCATTGCAAAGCAAGCCAGTAAAATCGGAGTTAGAATTTTTTTCATAGATAAGTAATTGAAACGTTAGATTGGAAATTTTGTTTAGGCCGTTATCAAATGCAGATGTTGTTTGATTCAAAAAAATATTGAGAATTTTTTTGAATAGCACAAGGCATCATGACCGGATAACAGTTGCAGCAGAGAGGTGATGATTACTTAAGGTCTTGTTTTTGGTGTTTTTACTTTATTGGTTAGAAAATTTAATCGGTTTTCTTCGGTTAAAAATTAATTCAAAAGATTAGAAGTTCGGCGAAAAGTTTATTTACTAAAGATACTATGTTTTAATAATTGCCATCTTAATCAATTATTAAACGAGTTTTTACAGTAATCATCATTACGGATTACTATTGTTTCCCATACTTCCAGTTTCTTCCTTTGCCTTCGGCAATCCATTCAACAGCAGTCTCAATGCGTTTTAGTTTTGTAGCATCTGTTTTGGCTTCGGTTA
>Ga0206973_1073_pt1 | contig 25523 bp, 15 predicted proteins | sample Alteio_BWOrgHeat_83_FD_152927 | JGI IMG/M metagenome (GOLD analysis project Ga0206973, IMG submission 152927) | Enriched cells from forest soil in Barre Woods Harvard Forest LTER site, Petersham, Massachusetts, United States -... | ecosystem: Environmental > Terrestrial > Soil > Temperate forest >...
AGCGCCAGACGCGCTGGTGCCGGGGAAAGTGGTTGTGCCTCCGCCCAAGCCGGTGGTGGTGACGCCGCCGACGCAGCCTGTTGCACCACCTGTGGTTACGGCTCCTGAGGTGACAACGCAAGTCACCCCGCCGGTGGCTCCTCCGGAAGCGCCGGTGGTGAAAGTTCCCGCGGCGAGTGTGCCCCCAAGCGCGCCCGTGGTGGAAACGCCGCCGGCCCCCGCTGTTTCGACGCCACCAACGCCTGCTCCAACGATTGTGGAACCTACGCCAACACCAGTGGCGACGCCCGCGCCGGAGACAACTCCGTCGGTGCCTACGACTTCATCAACCATCACACCACCGACGACGTCGAGTGTTGCGGCTGCGACGACACCTGCGCAGAAGGATGGCAAGACTTATCCGATTGCCGGGTTGAAGATCAACTATTACAAAGAGAATTCGAAGCAGCCGCCGATTGATCAGTTGCTGGCGATGCCGGTGCTTTTGGGAGTGAGGGACGGGGTGTATGTCGGCCCGCGCAGCGGGGCGAAGACCGTGACGGTGAAGCTCGGCGATATTGGGAAGACTGGTGCGGGGAGCATCTCGCGCAGCGGGATCGAGGCGGTGTATGGGGACATTGTGCGGTTTTATAATTCGAAGGGGATCATCGGGGTGTTCGTGGTGGTGGACGCCAAGGACATTGATGCGGCGGACAATGACATCCGTCCGAACGATCGCAAGACGCTGCAGTTTATCGTTGTGACCAGCGTCGTGAAGCAGGTGCGAACGGTCGAGACGAGCGACCAGGCGAAGGATGGGGAGCGCGTGGATAATCCGGCGGATGCGCATATTCGCAACGGTTCGCCGCTCAAAGGCGGGACCGGTCGGATGGATTTGCTCAACAAGGACGTGCTGGACAATTATGTTTTGCGTTTGAATCGTCAGCCGGGCCGGCGCGTGGATGTGGCGATCTCGGGCACGGGGGAATTGGGCCAGGTGGATTTGGATTATCTCGTGGCGCAGGCACGCCCGTGGTACATCTACGGCCAGGTGAGCAACACCGGGACGAAAGAGACGGATGTGTGGCGTGAACGATTTGGTTTTACGACCAATCAGTTGACGGGTCACGATGATATTTTCAGCATCGATTACATCACGGCGGCGTTCCATGCGACGCATGGCGTGATCGGTTCGTATGATTTTCCGGTGCCGGGAATTGCTTCGGATCGGTTGCGGGCGCGGGTGTACGGATCCTGGAACGAGTTCAACGCGTCGGACGTGGGTCAGGGGCAGGCAAACTTCACGGGCGATGAATGGGCGTTTGGCAGTGAGCTGACGCTGAATATTTTCCAGCAGCGCGAGTTGTTTGTGGAGGCGTTTGTCGGTGTGCGGTTCCAGGGGATCACGACAGAGAACAAGACGTCGCTGGTGAACGGGGTGGGAAATTATGTGGAGCCGTATGGCGGGATTAAGTTTGATCGGACGACGGACCTGGCGTCGACGACGGGCTCGATCACGCTGACGGGGTACTCGACGGATGATTCGACTTTGTCTCTCTCGGGGCTGGGACGAACTGCGCCGAGTAAAAATCCGGTGGTGCTGAGCTGGGAGTTCGCGCAGTCGATGTTCCTGGAGCCACTATTAGATCCGAATGGGTTTGCGGCGGGGAAGAGCACATTGGCGCATGAGATCTTTTTATCAACGCGCGGTCAGTATGCGTTTGATAACCGGCTATTCCCGCAGGCGCAGATGGTGGCGGGCGGGTTCTATTCGGTTCGTGGATATCCGGAGTCGGTGGTGGCGGGAGACACGGTATATCTGGCGACGGCGGAGTACCGGTTGCACATTCCGCGATTGCTGCCGATCCAGAACGATCCGTCGCTCACGCCGTTCTTGTGGGACAAGAATTTCCGCCGGAGTCCGCAGCAGCCTTATGGCCGGCCGGATTGGGACTTGATCGCACGAGCGTTTTTTGATGTGGGTCAGGTCGTGAATGTGGATCGACAGTCGTTCGAGCGTGATTCGACGCTGGCGGGAACCGGCGTCGGTTTGGAACTGCAATACAAGCAGAATTTCAACGTGCGATGTGATTGGGGCGTGGCGTTGGAGGGAATTCCCACCCAGCCAGGAACCAACAATGGCGTTGAGGCCGGGAGCAATCGGTTCCACATCACGGCGACGAGCTTGTATTAACCCAATGACGAAATTCGAACCGCAAATCGAATCCTAAAACCGAATGATCGAATAGGCGAAACTTTTGTGATGCGAATCTTTTGAAGGATGAAAAGTAATTATTGAATTCATGCGGTTGAAGTTGGAGAATCGCATGAAACGTTTTAGCTGAAGGTTGATAGATGCGTGCGGCGGATTTCGTCGCGCGAGATAAATTGGAGATTGCCATGGCATTTGCGAATGGGTTGAAGAAGGTTGTCGGCGGCGGCATGTTGGCTTCGCGTTTGATGAAGCGGTCGCTGCAGATGGCGGTGCTGGTGGCGGTGTCGGCGAGTGTGCCGGAGGCGTGGAGCGCGGGCGGGCATATCCAGGTGAACAATGTGGCGGCGGGCAGTGCGACGTTTTCCCAGGTGGGCAGCGTAACGACGGTGCGGACGGGGTCGAACAACACGATCATTAATTATCAGCAGTTGAGCGTGGGTAGCGGCGAGACGTTGGATTTTGTTCAGCCGACATCGCATAGCCGGGTGTTGAATCGGATTGAAGGGAGCACGCCGACGCGGATCGACGGGACGCTCGAGTCAAATGGCATCGTGTACCTGGTGAATCCGGCGGGGGTGATGTTCGGGCAGGGCGCGGTGGTCAATGTCGGGGGGCTTTTTGCGGCGGCGGCGCATATTTCGGATCATAATTTTTTGGGCGGGGTAAATCAGTTTACGGGTTCGAGTGGAGCGGTGCAGAACTACGGGACGATTTCAGCGTCACAGGTGCACCTGGTCGGGTTGACGGTCGGGAATTTCGGCGAGATCGTTGCGGGGCAGGGCGGCGTGGTGACGATGACCAGCGGGGATGATGTGTATATCGGCGCGGTGAGTTCGCCGGCGGGATCGCCGCATGTGATGGTAAAGGTGAGCGCGAACAAGGGCGTGACCAAGAGCGGGACGGGCGTGACCAACGGCGGCACGATCAGCGCGCCTGGCGGACAGGTGAGCCTGGGCGCCGGCGATTTATATGCGGCGGGTATTTACAACTCAGGTACGATCAAGGGTGCACAGATCACTTTGGATTCGGGGGCGAATACCAATATTACTTCGGGCAATATTGATGCGTCGAACGCGAGCGGCAAGGGCGGGACGGTGAAGTTGCTCGGGGACAAAGTGGCGGTGGATAGCGGAACGGTTGATGCGTCCGGCAAAACGGGCGGCGGCGTGATTCTGGTGGGCGGCGATTTGCACGGCGCGGGCAACGTGGCGACTTCTTCGCGCACGTTCATCGGGCAAGGCGCGAATCTGCTCGCCAACGCCACGGTCACGGGAAATGGCGGCGAGGTGGTCGTGTGGTCGAATGAAGTCACGCGGTACTACGGAAATATCGGGGCGTCGGGTGGAACTGTTTCGGGCAATGGCGGATATGTGGAAGTGTCGAGCAAGCAGGCGCTCTATTTCGTGGGAACGGTCAACACGGATTCGCCCAACGGCGCTTCGGGAACGCTGCTTTTGGATCCGAGTTTTATCGATGTAAATACCCAGGGGACGGCGAACTTCACACTGACCACTCAGGTGGATAATTTTACAGACCCGGATTCCGGCTCGGGCAAGATTGATCCGTCGACGCTGGCCGCGGTGACGACCGGGAATGTTGTGCTGCAGTCGACGGGGGATATTACGTTTTCCTCGGCACTCTCGATGGGGACGGCGGGCGTTGGGATCATCGCGCAGGCGGGCGGAAACATTGCGGTGAATAACAATATCACAACCAAGGGCGGGATCATTTCGCTTAGCGCCGGGGATCAGACGCCGGGCGCGGGCGGCGGGGTGAATCCGGGGTTGGCGGCTGGGAACATTGCGATTGGTAATAACAATTTGGATACGACCAATGGAACTGCTGCGGGTGCGAATGTCATCCTGCGTGCGGGTGGCATCACGTTGAATTCTGGCGCGACAATTAAGGGTGGCACCGGCGGGTCGGTGTCCTTCCTTTCCAACATCGCGACGCATACGTTCACCATCGGACTGGCGACGGGCGGAGACATTTCGCTCTCGGCTACCGACCTCTCGAACGTGTCGAGCGCGTCGAAGATTGTGCTCGGCGAGCAGGGTATCCAGTCCGGGCTGATTACGGTGAAGCAGTTGACGCTTACGAGCAACATCCCGCTGGAGATCAACAGCAATGCCGGCGCGGGCGAAGTATTGCTTGATAACGGCGGCGGCGGCGGCGGGTCGGCGGTGAATATCGGTGGAGCCATCGCGCTGACGATTCGCGCCGGGACGGGCGGGATTCTTGCGGCACAGGTGGCGGATGCACACTCGGAGTTCACCTCGGGGACGACGACGCTTACCAGCGCAGGAGACATCGGCAACGTGACCAACCCGATTCATCCGGCGACAACCGCGGGAACGATTTCAGCCACGAGCACGGCGGGGAACGTGACGATGGTGGGCCTTGGCAATCTGACGTTGGGCACGATTTCGGGCGGAAACGTGTCGATAACTTCCACGGGCAATATGTCCACCGGCACAGTGACCGCGACGGCGGGAACGTTGGACCTCGAAGCCAACGGCGGCGGCACCAACAATATTGTGGAGAGCGGGACGTTGTCAGCAACGGGCGCGCTGACGGTGAATGCACTTGGGACCATTACGAATACGTCGGGCAATATTTCGGGTGGAAGCGTAACGCTCGGGTCGGTGGGCGATATATCCATCGCCAGCGCGACCGCGACCGCCGGGACGCTCGCGGCGACAACCACGACGAGCGGCAATATCAATGCGACGGGGAATTTTTCAGCGACCGGTACGCTGACGCTGACGGCGGTGGGGGCGATCGGCAATACGGCAAGCGTCGGCGTCTCGCCGACCGCGGGATTGGTGCTTTCGACGGGTGCGGGCAAGAACATCACGGTGACGGTGAACAATTCGCTGCTGGCGAGCAATCTGACCTTGCCGGCGGGAAGCGCCCGGACGGTGACGATGACTGTCAACGGTGACTTCACCGTGGATGCCAACACAGGCAGCGCGCTGGATAATTATGTGATCAGCACGAAGACCGGCAGCGGCGGGAATATCACCAGCAGCGGCGGGTTCGGGCTCACCGGGTTGGGCATCACGCTCAGTGCCGATGGGGCGGTGAATTTGATCACGACCACCAGCGGAGCGCTGGGCGTGACGACGGCGGGCGTCGGCGGCCTCGGCAACATTACGATTGTGGAAACCAATTCTCCGGATATTACGACGACGACAGCCAGCGCGTCTGGACAGACGATCAGCTTGACGGCGGCTTCGTTTACGGCGAATCACAGCTATGGCGATGCAAATCACAATGACAATGTCGTGCTGATCGCCTCTACGGGCGCGATCAACGGCAGCGCGACCTCGATTGTGGCGCATGATTTGACGCTCAGCGGCACCACAATCGGTGCGACCGCGGTGCATGCGGACATCACCGGTAACCTGTCGTTGACCACCACGGTCGGCGGCGCAACGGTGGTGATGGCCACGACAAACACGCTCAACACGGCGAATCTGACCTTGAATGTCCTCGCGGGCCAACTGATTGATCTGACCTCCGGCACGATCAATGTGAATGCGAACGTGGGCAGCGCGAGCAATGATTTGAACCTGACGTCGACGGTGGGGGGGATCACAGGGACTTCCACTGTGACGGCGAACAATTTGGCGCTCTCCTCGGCGACCGGCATCGGCAACTCGACCGTGGTGCCGCTGCTGGTGAGCACGACGGGGACGCTGGGCGTGACCTCGGCGGGGGCGAACAGTGCGGGTAATATTTTCGTTTCGGATACCGCGGCGCTCACGCTGACGGCTGTTCCAACGACGGACAGCGGCACTGGTCAGACCATATCGCTCGCCTCAAGCAATGCGTCGGGCATCACGGTGAATGCGTCGCTGACTCTGGGGACAGGCGATTCGCTCACGCTAACCGCGGCATCAGCAGGCGGCACGATCACGGTGAACGCGGCAGACGTGGTGACGGCGACGAACCTCACGCTGACCGCGGACAACTTCTCGTTTGGCGCACTGGCGAGCCTGGTCTCGACCAATACGATCGCAATCGCACCGTTTACCAGCGGCCGCGGTGTGGATTTGACATCGGTTGCTACGCCCGGCGGCGTTCTCGTGATCAATAACAATGTGCTGGCGCAGATTTCCGCGCCGAACATTGCCATTGGAAATTCCACCACCGGCCTGATCATCATTGGCCAGGATACGGCGCTGGATTATTCGGGGAACAACTTTAATTTGACATTTACCGCCCCCAACGGGCTGACCTTCGCAAACACGCTGACGCTCAAGAACAACGGCGTGCTGACGATTAACTCGCCCAGTGCCGTGACCAGCTCCGGCGGCGCGGATGTGATCATCGGCGGAACGACCGGCACGATTACATTTGTCGGCATCACCGGCAACATCGGTGCGAGCGGCACGCCGCTGAATACGGAAGTAGAGCAGATCGGCGGGGTAACGGGTGCAGGCGCGATTTTCCTTTCGAACACCGTGAGCGGAACGCTGACCATTACCGGCGCGATCACCCTGACGAACTCAACCGGCAGCGTGATTTCCGATGCAAGCCCGCTGACCGTGAACTCCGCGGTCAGCATGGCGGGCAGTTTCTCGCTGATCGCCGGCGACAGCGTTTCTGCGGGCGATGATTTGACGCTTGCGGCAAACGTGACCAGCTCCACCAACGGCACCGTCACGCTCCAGGCCGGCGACAATATTACTCAGACCGCAGGCACCGTCAGCGGCGGGATTGTCATTATGACCGCCGATCATGAAGCCGACGGAACCGGTTCGATCAGTCAGTCCGGCACCGGCGCGGTGAGCGTTGTGACTTCACTCACGGCCGATGCGGCACAGGGTATAACGCTCGCAGGCGCCAACACGATTCCGCAGGTGTCCATAACCAACACGACCTCGGGAACCATCGCGCTGACGACCGGCGGAAGCTTGTCGATCGCATCGGTATCGCAAAACGGCGGCGGATCCATGACGTTCCTCACCGGCGGCAACGTGACCCAGTCCGGGGCGATCCTGGGCAGCGGGTCCAACCTGATCGTGCGTTCACGCTTGAACGGCGGTGCTGATATTACGCTGACACAGGCAAACAACATCGGGACGGGCACGGTAACCCTCGAAGCGCTCAACACGGCGGGTTCTTCTCCGGCGAGCGGAAATCTTTCCTTTACCTCCGCCGGCGCGATCAACGTGCAGCGGCTGAACACGACCGCCAACGTGACACTCGCCTCGGCGTCGACAATCGGCCAGGATTTGACCGATACCGTCGGCATCCATTCTGTAGGCCTGACGACGACTAACACTGGCGCCGTCACCCTAACAAATGGAAACAACACCTTCTCGAATTTGAACGAGACGGATTCCTCGGGCAGCCTGCCTATACTGGCGTTTACGACCAACGCGGCCGGCGGCCTCACCATCAGCGGCCTGCAACAGACCTTAGGCGGAACGGCGACAATTACCAACACGGGCGGAGCGATTACCGCGACCAATCAATTGACGGAGCAATTCTTTAATTTGTCCGCCAAGGGCGGGATTTCGATAACGAACACATCGAACATTTTCCAATCCGTGACCGCGACCAACACGACCAGCGGCGATATTACGATTGTTAATGGGACGCTCATCTTGCCGCTGATTGTGACCAGTTTGTCGAATACCGGCGGCGGTGCGACGTTCCTGACCGGATTTGACGGTGTGCAGTTGAACGGGACGATTGCCGCGGGTTCGGGTCTGACTGTGTCAGTCCCTACCGCGAATAAGGCGTACGGCACGAATGCTTCGGCGGTGATTACGACCACCGGCGGCGGGGCGATTTCGATTACCGCAGACAACATGAATATTGATCCGGCCAGTACCACGACCACGACGGGGGCGATAGTTCTCAAGCCCTTCACGGTTTCGACGGTGATTACGCTCAACGGATCGGATGGCGCGGGTGTGCTGGGAATTACGAGTGCGGAACTGTCGACAATTTCCGCGGCGAGCATCACCATCGGCGGGTTGCTGCAGACGGGCGATGTGAATGGGTCGGGCACGTTTAATTTGCCGGTGAATACGACATTTATCACGGCGGGGAATGTGGATTTCTCGGCGGTGAATGTGACGACGGCAGCCGGGGTGCAGTTGACGGTGAATCATGGCGGGACGCTGACATTGGCGAATGCCTCGCTGTCGGGTGGATTGGTGGAGACGGGGCTTTCAGGTTCCGGTGCGGGCGGAACGGTGACGTTGGATGCGGGTACGGTAACGCTGGGCAATGGCGCGGTGACCTTTAATTCGGCGCTGGTGGTAGCGGCGTCGGCGAACCTGGCGACGGGCGGAACCGGCACTAACTTTACGTTTGGGACGGTAAATGGTTTGGTGGGTGGAGAGAGCCTGACAATCACCGCTGGCACCGGCACGGTCACATTCAACGGCGGCGTGGGCACGACCACGGCACTGGGCAACGTGCAGGTGGTCAGCTCCGGCGCCATCAACCTCGGCGGAAACATCGTAACCAACGGCGGGTTTGTTTCGCTGAACTCCACGGGCGCCATCACACTTGTCGGCGGCAACCGGACGATCGACACGACCAATGCTGGCGGAAATTTCCTGGGCAACGACATCCAACTGGCTGCGGGGGTCACTGGCGGGGCGAATTCGCTCACCCTCACCGGTGGCAGCCTCAACGGCAACATCTCGCTCACCAGTTTCACCTCCACCGGCAATTTCACGGCCAGCGGCAAGCGGTTTATGAATTCAGGCACGATCTCGGCCAACGTGATTTCTATCACGAATGCCCGGCCGGCGACAATCAGCGGCGACCTCATCGCCACCGGTAACCTGACCGTGGACGGTTCTGCTTCGGCATTCAGCACGTTTACCGACACGTCCAATGCGCTTTCCGGGTTGAATGTCACAGTGACGCAGTCCGGCGCGATCAGCATCGGCGGCACCATCACCTCCGTGGGCAATGTCACCCTGACTTCAACCGGTTCCAGCATCTCGACGACAGCTCTCGTGAGCGGCGCGGGCACAATTCAATACTCGGCTGCTACAACGGTTGCGACCGGCAACGTGACCGACACCACCGGCGCGTTCTCCAGCAGCGGAACAGATTTCTCAAATGCCGGCGACATCAGCGCCGTTGGAATCACCATCACCAACACGGGCGTGGAGACGTTTAGCGGAAAACTCATCGCTGGCACAGGCAACCTCAGCGTGACCGGCGCCGGGTCCATCACCGATACTGCAAGCGCCCTCTCGGGTAAGAACGTGACGCTGACCGGCAGCGGCGCAATCAGCGTCGGCGGCACCATCACCTCGCTGGGCAATGTGACCGTGACGTCATCTATCTCAAGTATCTCGACCACGGCTCTCGTGAGTGGTGCGGGCACCATTCAATACTCGGCGGCTACAACGGTTGCGACCGGCAACGTGACTGATACAACCGGCGCATTCACCAGCAGCGGAACAGGTTTTTCGAATGCCGGCGACATCAGCGCCGTTGGAATCACCATCACCAACACCGGTGCGGAGACGTTCAGCGGAAAACTCATCGCAGGAAGCGGCAACCTCAGCGTAACCGGCGCCGGCTCCATCACCGATACCGCAAGCGCACTCTCAGGCAAGAACGTGACGCTGACCGGCAGCGGCGCAATCAGCATCGGCGGCACCATCACCTCGCTCGGCAATGTCACCGTCTCCTCAACCGGCTCCAGCATCTCCACGACAGCCCTCGTGAGTGGCGCGGGCACCATTCAGTACTCCGCAGGCACAACGGTTGCGACCGGCAACGTGACCGACACGACCGGTGCGTTCTCCAGCAGCGGGACAGATTTCTCAAATGCCGGCGACATCAGTGCCGTCGGAATCACCATCACCAACTCCGGCATAGATACATTTAGCGGAAAACTCATCGCCGGCAGCGGCAACCTCAGCGTGACCGGCGCCGGCTCCATCACCGATATCGCAAGCGCCCTCTCCGGCGGCAACGTGACACTCTCCGCTAGCGGCGCAGTGAGCGTCGGCGGAACGATCACCTCCCTGGCAAACGTAACCGTCACCTCGACAGCCTCAAGCATCTCAACCACCGCTCTGGTGTCCGGCGCGGGCACGATTCAGTACTCCGCTGGCACAACGGTTGCCACCGGAAACGTGACCGACACCACCGGCGCATTCTCTAGCAGCGGCACCGCGTTCACCAACTCCGGCAACATCACCGCCGTCGGAATCACCATCACCAACACCGGCATTGATACGTTTAACGCCCCGCTCGCCGCAGGAACCGGCGCTCTCTCCGTGACCGGTGCAACCTCCATCACGGATACGGCAAGTGCCCTTTCCGGTGCAGGCGTCACGCTCGGCTCTAGCGGTGCGATTTCCGTAGGTTCCACAATCACCTCCACAGGAATTGTTTCCCTCACATCCACCCTTTCGACCATCTCAGTCACCGGCAACATCAGCGCCGCTGGCGATACGACCCTGACCTCCCTCGGTTCGACGACCACCGGCAACGTCACCACCACTTCCGGCAACATCTCCATCGACCCATCGAGCGTCGCCAACCTGAACGGGAATGTGAACGCGGGCAGCGGAAACGTAGGCATCGGCGGCACCGCAGCCCTCACCGGCACCATCGCCGTCACCGGCTCCACAGTAACATTCGCCAACACCATCACCGGCGCGGGCACGACGCTGAATGTCACCGCCCACTCCGCCATCTTCGATGGAAACATCGGCACCGGCGTATCGCCCCTGACCGCGCTGACGGTCACCGCCACCGGCTCCAGCCCGACGACCACTTTCAACTCGCTGGCCAGCGGCGTGTTCGCGACGACTCAAACCTTCGGCTCCGCCGTCACACTGAATTCCAACTTCGCTTTCACCGGCACAAGCTTTACCTTCAGCGGCGCCCTGAACACAGTCGGCGCAACCAGCCTCGCCATCACCGGCAGCAATGCCGGAACCCTCACGTTGGCCGGCCCAACCATCGGAACGACACTCGCACCGTTTAGCTCGGTCACGATCACGGATGTAACCTCCGCCTCAGTCACCGGCTCGATGGTGGCAACCGGAAACATCAGCATTGATCACGCGGTCACCCATGTCCCGGTCACGCTCACCGGGTCAATCACCGCAACCGCGGGCTTTGTCTCGATCCCAGGTGCCATCACGCTTGGCACTGGATCGAATTCGATCACGGCCGGCTCAACCGCAGCGGCAGTTACCATCGTGCCTCTGACGCTTGGCACAATCACCGGTCCGACGACCGCCAACTTGCTGCTCAAATCAAACAGCCCCGGCAACGGATCGGGCATCACCATCGTGGTCGGAGCAATCGGATCGTCTGGTTCGCGTATCGGCGATCTTGATGTTCAATCCGCCGACGTGACCAATCTGCTCGGCGATATTTTCGCCAAGTCGGTGACCTTCGAAGACAACGTCGCCGGTTCGCCGGGCATCAACCCCGCCAACGTGCCCGTCGTAGCGACGATATTCCATGTCGGTTCGAGCCTGACAATCAATACCGACGGCGCCTTCACGATGGAGCAAAATCAGAAACTGACGGTCTATAACACCACGCCGGGTTCGGGCAACCTGGTGATCGATACCTCGGCCGGGAATGGATTGATCACCGTTGGTGATCTCTCGGCCCTCGGCTCAATCACGCTTGATACCGGCAGCCCGAACAATCCGATCCACATTCTCAACCGTCCGGGAGCCAAGGTGCTCAAGAGCAATGGGACGCTCTCAGCGCTCACCGACAACGGGACGGATATTGTCTCCGGCGTGGCGGGCAATGGCGGATTGCTGATCCGCGGCAGCGTGCTGGTGATTCAGCCGGGTGGTCTGCCGACGACCAACTCATTTGTGAGTCTTGCGACCGGTAATCCGAGCAACGATTTGACGCTGTTGAATGGTTTCAAGGTGGATGCGGGCAACTTGCCGAACATCTTGAAGCAGGTGCCGCAGGTGCCGCCGACGCCCGCTGTTACTCCGACTGACTTTACATTTGTGAGCGGGCCAAACACGCAGGTTCTTGATTTGCAGGCCATTGGCGTGCCGGCAAACATTGCGGATATTCAAGGAACCGTGATTCCCGCCGACGTCGCAACCGTGCAGTTGGATGTCCAGTGGGCGATCTCCGGCGCCTTGCGTGACGCGCTCAATGAACTGGGCATTTACGCTCGCGATTTGCGGACCGATGAAATCCTGGCCTACCTCGTCGGTCGCGCGCTCTATGACGATGTTCCGTACAAGTTGGATCCGGATCCGACCGACAATAAGATCGCCACGAATCGTTTGCCCTACTCGCCGGTGCTCCCGATGGTCGACGCCTACGAGCGGTTGTTCTTCAAGGACGAAGTGGATGCCAGCGGCAAACACCACAAGGTCCCGCAGGACAAGACCATCAGCAACGCGATCGGCTCCGTATGGGTCGTCTATTCCGCGCAGATGAAAGACAAGGCCACCGGCGATGGCTTCCGCGGCTTCCTCGAGGCGAATTTGAAAAACAATCCCAAGTTCGCCCTCGCCTTGGAAGACATCAATCAACTCCGGAGTTTGCTCATCCAGATCAAAAACCTCGGCCTGACTTCGAATGAATTTAATGTGGCACAAACGACATTGCTAAAACGCGTTCGCCCGGCGAACATCAAGGACGCCGATTTCCTGGCCGCCGTGATGGGCCCGTCGACGCTGACACGCGGTCAGACGGCGATGAAATAAACGGTCGTCAATAAAAAATTGCGTTCAAACGAGCGCAGTGGAGTATGCATGAGCGTAATTGAAAACGATCCATTGCTTACCGAGATTTCGCCCGAAGCGCCCACCGGCGCGGACGTCGAATACGATCCGGAATATTTTGAACTCGAAAAACTCGCCAAGGGAACGCCCGCTGCCGAGATCGGCGACGCCAAAAAAGAAGCCGAAGAACCGGAGTGGCCCGAGGTAAAAGCCGCTGCGCTCAAATTATTCGAACGCACCCGCGATCTGCGCGTGGCGATGATCCTGATTGCCGCTCTTCTGAAAACCGACGGCGTCGCCGGGTTTCACGATGGCGTCGCCGTCATCAAGGGACTCGTCGAAAAGTTCTGGGATAATGTCTATCCCAAGCTCGATCCCGATGACAACAATGACCCCACCATCCGCGTGAACGTGCTCAAATGTTTCGACGGCGACGGCATGGCCGAGGATCTCCACAAGATCAAACTCCGCCTGCGCGAGGCCGTGCTCACCAACTCGCCGCAGAAAATCGGCAAGTTCGGCTACCGCGACGTGCAAATCGCCAACGGCGAAGTGCCTCCCCCGGTCGCCAAGGAAGGCGGACCGCCGGTTGTCGTACCCGATACCAAATTAATTGATGCCGCCTTTGAGGATACCGCCACCGAGTATCTCGTCGATGAGCAGACCGCCGTACAGGAGTCCATCGACACCATCAAGGAAATGGAAGGGATTCTCAACGAGAAATTAGGCGGGACGGAAGGACCAAACCTTGCTGGACTCCTCGAGACGCTCGACCTGCTCAAGGGCGTTTTGGATACGCAATTGGCCAAACGCGGGATCGGTGAGGCGCCGGCAACTGAAGACGATAGCGGCGGGGGAGCGACCGATGGTGGAGACAGCGCTCCACGCGGCGGCGGGGCCATCAGCGGCGAAATCGGCAGTCGCAATGACGTAATTCGGATGTTGGACAAAATATGCGATTATTACGAGAAATATGAGCCCACCAGCCCCGTTCCCGTCTTTATGAAACGAGCAAAACGCCTGGTAACGATGAATTTTGTGGATCTCATCAAGGACCTGGCTCCCGAAGCCATGCAAAAGATCGACGTGTTTACCGGCGAGCCCGCGGCCGAAACGCCTGCGGGATAAGCCTGTCTTAAACGATTTGGAAGTGCCTGAAAAATGATATTGCCTCTTTAGGGTATGGGATTTACAATTGAACCCATCCCCCAATCTGGAAAGTCTTTGAGCAAAAAATATTTTAACGCAACGACGTGGCCGTCGCTTTAACAAGGAGCCCTTATGGCCAAGGCAAGCAGTCAAAAGTTTATCGCGCGTAATCGCGCGCCGCGTGTACAAATTGAGTATGACGTGGAAATTTACGGCGCCCAGAAAAAGGTGAATCTGCCTTTCGTCATGGGCGTGATGGCTGATCTCTCGGGCAATCCGAAGGATCCGCTTCCCGGCGTGGAACAGCGCAAGTTCTTGGAGATCGACGTCGATAACTTCGACGATCGCTTGAAGAGCATGAAGCCGCGCGTCGCCTTCCAGGTTCCAAACAAACTCACCGGCCAGGGCAACCTGCCTGTCGAGATCACGTTTGAGAGCATGGATGATTTTTCGCCCGCCGCTGTCGCGCGCAAAGTTGAGCCGCTCAAAAAGCTCCTCGACGCACGCACCCAGCTTTCCAACCTGCTGACCTACATGGACGGCAAGGCGAAGGCGGAAGATTTGATCGCGAAAGTGCTGCAGGATCCGACGATGCTGCAGGCCCTCGCCTCCACCCCGAAGCAGGAGGGTAACTAATGACGGAAGCACAGAACCAGCCCGGCGCCGCAGCAGGCGCAACAGAAGAAGTCAGCGAGTTTGAAAAACTCCTCGACCGCGACTTCAAGCCGCAAGGCGACGGAGCCCGCGAGGACATCAAGAACGCCGTGCGCACCCTGGCCGAACAGGCCCTGGCAGGCACGAATCTTGTCTCCGATGACGCGGTCAAGACGATCCAGGGCATCATCGCCGCGATCGATGCCAAACTCACCGAGCAGGTCAACGAGATCATGCACAACGAAGCCTTCCGCACCCTCGAAGGTTCGTGGCGTGGTCTGCACTACCTGATCAACAACACCGAAACCGATGAAACTTTGAAAATCAAGGTGCTCAATATCTCCAAAAAAGATATCGGCAAGTCGATCAAGAAGTTCAAAGGCACCGCGTGGGATCAGAGCCCGCTCTTCAAACAAATCTACGAATCCGAATTCGGCACCATCGGTGGCGAACCCTTTGGCTGCCTCGTCGGCGATTACCAGTTCGATCACACCCCGCCGGATGTCGAAATCCTCCAGGGCATGGGTCAGATCGCCGCATCGGCACACGCGCCGTTCCTCGCCGCCGCCGCTCCGAAACTCATGAATATGGAATCCTGGAAAGAATTGTCTGATCCCCGTGATCTGACCAAGATTTTCCAGACCGCCGATTACGCACCGTGGCGCAGCCTGCGCGAGTCGGAAGACTCCCGCTACATCGGCCTCGCCATGCCTCGCTACCTGTCGCGCCTGCCCTATGGCGCCAAGACCAACCCGGTCGAAGACTTCGCCTTCGAAGAAGACGTCGGCAACGCCGACCACAACAAATACGTCTGGTCGAACGCCGCCTACGCCATGGCCGTCAACGTCAACCGTTCCTACAAGATGTACGGCTGGTGCACCCGCATCCGCGGCGTCGAATCCGGCGGCGTGGTCGAAAGCCTGCCCTGCCACACCTTCCCGACCGATGACGGCGGCGTGGACATGAAGTGCCCGACCGAAATCGCCATCACCGATCGCCGCGAGGCCGAACTCGCCAAGAACGGCATGATGCCCCTCCTGCACCGCAAAGGCACCGACATGGCCGTCTTCATCGGCGCCCAATCGCTGCAAAAGCCGCAGGAATACGATGACCCCGACGCCACCGCAAATGCGAATTTGGCAGCTCGTCTGCCTTATCTCTTTGCGACCTGCCGCTTCGCTCACTATTTGAAGTGCATGGTCCGCGACCAAATCGGCACGTTCAAAGAACGCGGCGATATGGAGAAATACCTCAACGACTGGATCAGCCAGTACGTCGAACCGGACCCCAGTCGTGCATCGGATGAAGCCAAGGCCCGTCGTCCCCTCGCATCCGCCGAGGTCAAGGTTGAGGAAGTGGAAGGCAACCCGGGCTACTACAGCTCGAAGTTCTTCTTGCGTCCCCACTACCAATTGGAAGGCCTCACCGTGTCGTTGCGACTCGTATCGAAACTGCCTTCGGCCAAGGCCGGATAAGGTAGAAATACGTGCGGGTTTTTATACCTGCTGTCGCTTGTTTGGATGACTGAGCCCACGTGTGTGGGCCGCACAAAAATTAAACTTTCGAGGAGAATATCATGGGCGTTGACGCATTTCTGGACCTGTATGACAGCAAAGGCTCCAAGATCGAAGGCGAGTCCTTCGATAAGCACCACGAGAAAAAACTGCAAATCCGCAACTTCAGCTTCGCCATCGAAATGAAGCACAGCGCCGAAACCGGTTCCGGTTTGGGTGCCGGCAAGGTCGAACTCAAGAGCTTCACCTTCGAAGTCGCCAACTCCAAGGCCTCCCCGGTCCTCTTCAAATACTGCTGCAACGGCGAACACTTGAACAAGGCTATCCTCTACATCCGCAAAGCCGGCGGCACGCAGCAGGACTATTACATCTGGCACTTCAAGGAACTTCTCATGACCAACTTCGAGCTCTCCTGCTCGGAAGACATCACTGAGAAAATGTCCTTCGCCTACACCGGCATTCACACCGAATACCGCATGCAGGACCAGAAGGGCGCCGTCAGCAAGTCGGGCGTCAAGGCCGGCTGGGATGGCAAGACCAACGACGAACTCACGATGTAATCCGCTCGTCGCACTCCTGTGAGAATTGATGGATACGTTGACCGCGAGTGCAAGCTCGCGGTCAACGGTTCTTCAAGACGCAACAATCATGGGGGTAGAACCGTTCGGGCCACAATATAAAAATAAAGAGACAGGATCGCAGAGCGTTCCAGCCAGGGATGGGGTTGGAGTCGCGCGGGGCGGATTGTGCCTGTCGCAGGATGAAAGCGGGATAAAGATATGCCTGGTATCACACAGGAAATGTATCTGGAAATAACGTCGGCAAAGACCGGCAAGCCGATCGGCGGAGACTCGTTGACCAAGGGTAATGAGAACCTGATCCAGGTAAAGAAATTTACGATCGGCATGAGCAGCCCTGAGGATTACAGCACAAAGCAAGCGTCAGGAAAAGTGAATATAGACGATGTGGAGTTTGAATTCGCGCAAGGAGCTGTCTCCGCGACGCTGGTATCGATGTTGACGAGCAACGAGCAGATTTCGTTGGCCAAGTTGCAGGTGTTTAAAGCGGCGGGAACCGGGAACAAGCGGTTGTACCTCGAATGGCGATTTAAGAACGCGCGGCTCACCTCCTATAAACAATCAAATGAGGCGGAAATGGTTAACGACACGATTCGCATCGGCTACGTGTCCTTCGACGTGGATTCGTCTGGCCAGAAGGGTGATGGGACGATGACTGGCATGAAGAGCTCGAGCTATGACGGGAATAAGGGCGATAAATAAGGGCGATAAAAGCACATAATGTAGTGTTTGTGCACCATGGAAAGGGAGACGAGGATCGAGTAAAAAGGCGGAGAAGCGGAAAATAGTGCGGTGACAATTCCTTCCCCTGGAAGTCACTCGCACAAAATGAAAATGGGCAGTGACGCTAACTGATCCCGGTGACGACTGGGACGTGAAAGGCTAGAGATGACCGCGAAGGAATTGATTCAGCAGGGGAAGCCCGAAGAGGCTCTGGCGGAGCTATTGAAAGAGGTCAAGACCAAACCCGCGGACGCAAAACTGCGGGTATTTTTGTTTCAACTCCTTTCCGTAAAGGGGGATTGGGATCGGGCGCTCGTGCATTTGAATGTCGCCAAGGATCTCGACCCCTCGGCCGTGCTCATGGCCGAAGTCTGTCGGCCCGCGCTTGAAGCCGAAGCGCTCCGCGCCGATATCTTTGCCGGAAAGAAAACCCCGCTCCTCCTCGGCGAGCCCGATGAATGGGTCGGCTGGCTCCTCGAAGCAAACAAACTTTTCTCGCAGGGCCATTTCGCAGGCGCGCAGGAACTACGCGACAAAGCGTTCGACGCCGCACCCGCCACCTCCGGCTCAATCAACGGCCAGCCGTTTGAGTGGATCGCCGACGCCGACACCCGCTTCGGCCCCATGCTCGAAGCCGTCATCAGCGGCAAATATTACTGGGTTCCCTTTGCCCGCATCTCCGAAATCACCATCGAAAAACCCGCCGACCTGCGCGACCTCGTCTGGACCCCCGCGATTCTCACCTACTCCACCGGTACCCCCGCAGTCGCTCTCATACCCACGCGCTACCCCGGCACCGAAAAAAGCGGCGACGGACAGGCCATGCTCGCCCGCAAAACCGACTGGGTGGAAAAAGGCGGAATATCCGTCGGTATCGGCCATCGCTTGTTCGCGACCGATGCGGGGGAAGTCCCTCTGCTCGAAGTGCGAAAACTTTTGTTGAACACGGCGGTTGCCGCTTCTGAGCCCACGCCCCCGGGAGCTACCGACGAGCCCGCACCGACGGAGGGCTAAGCCATGGCGGAGCTGAACCCACGAGATCGATTGCAGCCTTTTTTGTTGGATCGCCTGACCGATGATCAGTCCGATCAAACCAAGGAGTCGCGCGAAAAGTACGTCTTTTCCCCGCGCCAGTTGAAGGCGTCGATCATGCGGGATCTCGCCTATCTGCTCAACACGCCCGCGCCGACCGAAGCAGAGGGAATCACCGAGCAGGCAAACGTCGCGGCATCCGTGCTGAATTATGGAATACCGGATTTGACCGGCACAACGGCTTCGGGGGTCGCCGGTTCAGCGCTCGAACGCAGCATCATGAAAGCAATTCAAACCTTCGAGCCACGCCTCGAAAAGCACGGCTTGAAAGTGAAAGTCCTCGGCCGCGACGCCAAAGACAGCCCCAACACGATCACCCTGGAGATCCGAGCTGAGGTGATCTTGAACCAGTTGCCTGAAGCCCTCTACATCAAGACGGAAGTGGATTTGGAGAGCGGCCTGATTTCAATGAAGGAACGGCCGAATGGATAGGCGACTGCTTCGCTACTACGACCTTGAATTGCAACATCTCCGCGGGATGGGCGTCGAGTTCGCACGCGAATTTCCAAAAATCGCCGCCCGACTCGGCATGGAAGGAAACACCTGCGCCGATCCCTTCGTGGAACGTCTGCTCGAAGGCGTCGCGTTTCTCTCCGCCCGCGTGCATCTCAAGCTCGACGCCGAATTCCCACGTTTCACCCAGTCTCTCCTCGAAACCGTCTACCCGCATTATCTCTCCCCCACGCCGTCGATGACCATGCTCCAATTCGCCCCGAACCTCGAGGAACCCGGCCTCGCGCAAGGCCACAAAATTCCGCGCGAGATGCGTGTGAAGTCGCAAATCGCCAAGGGCGATTCCACCGCCTGCATGTACGTCACCGGCCACGAGGTAAAACTCTGGCCCCTCAAGGTGATGGAAGCAAAATATTACACCCGTGAACTCGCCTCGCTCGAAATTCCGCAGGCCAATCTCGCCGGCGTAAAGGCCGGCATACGCATTCGCTTGCAGACCACCGCCGGCGTCAAATTCAATCAACTCTCGCTCACCTCCCTGCCCTTCTACATCAACGGCCCATCGGATTTGCAGCATCGCCTCTATGAGCAGATCGTCGGCCACACCGTCGGAATCGTCGTCCAGCCCACGACTCGCCCCGCCAAATGGCGCGAGGTCATCACCACCGGCCGCGGCGCCAACGGCTCGCCCGTCGGAATGGTGGGATTCGAAGATGCCGAAGCGCTCCTGCCCTATGGCCCGCGCTCGTTTCAGGGTTATCGCCTGCTCCAGGAATACTTCGCGTTCCCCCAGCGTTTCTGCCAGTTCGAAGCGGAAGGTTTGCAACCCGCGTTCAAGCGCGGCCCCGAGACAATGCTCGATGTGATCCTGCTGCTCAACCAGATTGATCTGAATCTCGAAAACGCCGTGGAAGGACACCACTTCGCAATGTTCTGCGTGCCCGCGGTCAATCTCTTTTCGATGCACGCCGATCGTATCCACCTCACCGAAAAGCTCTCCGAATTCCAGGTGATCCCCGATCGCACCCGCCCGCTGGATTTTGAAGTTTACAACATCGAGAAAGTCGTGGGGATCGGCGCAGGCAATGAAGCGGTGCAGGAGTTCGCCCCGTTTTACCGCGCCCGCGATGCGGAGGATGGTGGAGCTTACTACACATTGAATCGAGTGCCGCGCGTGGCCTCTGCAAAGGAGCAGCGCTTCGGAACGCGAACCCGCTATCCCGGTTCCGAAACTTACCTCTCGCTCGTGGACGCCAAAAACGCCCCGTTCTCGACGGATCTCAAGCAGTTGGCCGTCACGCTCTATTGCACCAATCGCGATTTGGCATTGACCGTCCCCGTCGGCAGAGGACCATCCGATTTCTCAATGGAAACCGGCGGCCCCGTCGTCGCGATCAAATCCATCACTGGCCAGCCCACCACCCCGCGCCCCAGCTACGCCGAATCCGATACCGCCTGGCGCATCATCTCCCATCTCTCCCTCAATTATCTCTCACTCACTGACGGCAAGGGCGATCAAGGCGCAGCCGCCCTCCGCGATCTCCTCCGCCTCTACACCGGCCCACTCGAGGGCCACGGCGGATCCGACTCCTCCGAGTTCATGTACATCAAAAAACAAGTCGAAGGCGTCAAAACCATCTCCACCCGCCAGATCATCCGCCGCGTCAACAAGCCCGGCCCCATCTCCTTCGCCCGCGGTCTCGAAGTCACCGTCACCCTCGACGAAATCAATTTCGAAGGCTCCGGCGTATTCCTCCTCGGCGCCGTCCTCGAACGCTTCTTCTGCAAGTACGTATCCATCAACTCCTTCACCGAAACAGTGATACGCACTATCGAAAGAGGGGAGGTGATGCGATGGCCGGCGAGACTGGGTCAGCGGAACACGCTCTAAGCTTCAAACTCCAGGAACTCGGACCAACCTACGACTTCTTCGCGGCAACACGCCTGGTCGAAGCCGCCAACACCGAATTCCCCAAGATCGGCACCTCCCTCAAACCCGGTGACGATCCGATCCGGTTTTGTGAAGAGCCCTTCATGGCTTTTCCAACCTCCACCATCGCCCGCGTCGAACCCGACGCCCTCACCAACGTCGTCCGCATGTACGTCCAGTTCATGGGTCTCTTCGGCCCCAACGGCCCTCTTCCCCTGCACATCACCGAATACGCCCGCGAACGCATTCTGCATTTCAACGACAAATCCCTCGCCCGTTTCGCCGACGTCTTTCACCACCGCATGGTCTCGCTCTTCTATCGCGCCTGGGCCGTCAATCAGCAAACCGTCTCCTATGAGCACGGCGGAGCTGATCGCATCGCCGCCTACATCGGCTCACTCTTCGGCATCGGCATGGAGTCCTATCTCAACCGCGACGCCATACCCGACAACGCAAAACTCCATTATTCCGGCCGCCTCGTCGCCACCAGCCGCAATGCCGAAGGCCTCGAAGCCACCGTCCAGGATTATTTCCAGATCAAAACAAAAGTGGAGCCCTTCGTCGGCGAATGGATCGAACTCCCCAAGGATTCCCTCTGCAAACTCGGCGACAGCCCCCGCACCGGCGCCATCGGACGAACCGCCATCGTCGGCTCAAAAATTTGGGAGTGCCAATACAAGTTTCGCATTATCATGGGCCCCATGGGTTATAGCGATTATCAGCGCATGCTCCCCGGCGGCGACTCGTTGAAGCGCCTCATCGCCTGGGTTAAAAATTACATCGGCGAGGAACTCGCCTGGGATGTCCAGTTGATCCTCAAAAAAGAAGAAGTACCCGCCGCCCAGCTCGGCAAGAGCGGGCGGCTCGGCTGGAGCACCTGGACCAAAGCCAAACCCATGCCGCGCGATGCGGATAACCTCATACTGGACCCAAGACAAAATTAACGACCTGCGACCTGACGGTCGAGAACGCTTAGGAACTTGAAAAGGATTGACGATCATGGCCGAGATTAATAGAGCTTCCGTGTTCCGCAAGTTGGACTCCGTGGGCTACAAATGTTTTGAGGCGGCCACCATCGCCGCTAAAACCGCGGGCAATCCCTACATCGAAATTGTCCACATCATCAATCAAATCCTGACCCTGCAGGACACCGATGTGCACCACATCATCAACGCCTTCGGCATCAATCCCTCACGCCTCGCCAGCGATCTGCAAACCGGCATGAGCAAACTCCCCCGCGGCGGCGGCTCCTACGTCGACTTCTCCGGCCCCGTCAACGAACTTATGCTCTCCTCGTGGAAGTGGGCCTCCCTCCTCTACAACTCCCCCAAAATCCGCACCGGCCACATCATGGTCGCCCTCTGCAAAGAGCAAACCCTCCGCGGCCATCTCCTCAACCTGAGCAAAGAGTTCGAAAAAATCAAAGTCGATAACCTCACCGATGATTTCGCCAACCTCGTCGCCAAGAGCCCCGAAGAAGGGCTCGTCAGCAAGGAAGGCGATCTCGGCGGCGGCGTCTCCCCAGGCGAAGCATCCGGCGCAATCGCCCCCGCTCAAATGGGCAAACAGGAAGCGCTCAAAAAATTTACCACCGATCTCACCGAGAAAGCCCGCAAGGGCGAGATCAATCCCATCGTCGGCCGCGATGATGAAATCCGCCAGATCGTCGACGTCCTCATGCGTCGCCGCCAGAACAACCCCATCCTCACCGGTGAAGCAGGCGTCGGTAAAACCGCCGTCGTCGAAGGCTTCGCCCTCCGCATCGCCCGCGGCGACGTTCCGCCCCAGCTCAAAGACGTCACCCTGCGCACCCTCGAAATGGGCGTGCTCCAGGCCGGCGCATCCATGAAAGGCGAATTCGAAAATCGCCTCAAAGCAATCATCGACGAAGTCCAATCCTCCCCCAAACCCATCATCCTCTTCATCGACGAAGCCCATCAATTAATGGGCGCAGGCGGCGGCGCAGGCACCGGCGACGCCGCCCAGCTCCTCAAGCCCGCCCTCGCCCGCGGCACGCTCCGCACCGTCGCCGCCACCACCTGGGATGAATACAAAAAGCACATCGAGAAAGATCCCGCCCTGGTCCGCCGCTTCCAGGTCATCAAGATCGACGAGCCTGACGAAAAGAAAGCCATCCTCATGATGCGCGGCGTCGCCGCCAGCTTCGAAAAACACCACAAAGTCCGAACCCAAGCCAAAAGCCTCCAAGTCCGCGCGTAAGTCATAGCAAGGGGGTCTCTTATGGATAAGCCAAAACCGATCGGAAATGATGGTACCGTCTATCGCTGCGTCATCTGCAAAGCGATCCTGCCCAACATCAATGTGCCGACCTTCCCCTTCTGCTCCGACCGTTGCCGCCTGATTGACCTAAACAATTGGGTGGAAGGCAATTACACCGTTTCCCGCCCCGTCGATCCCAGCGAGGAAGACGAGAATCTCCCCCGCAAAGAACCCGGCTCAGACGGGGGAGAAGAAACCCTCCCCGATCGCCCTCGCCGCTAGCCTTCCTTCCGTCCCCAAAGCCGGTTATTCTGATAAAAACGCGAATATTTCCCAAACAAGTCTTGAAAAGCCGTCTTGATTGGGGACAATAACGGTAATTCTGCGAATTTGCAGAGGTCTCTCTAGCGGAGGTACTTCATGAGTAATGTTCCGGGCAACCCCCCAGCCGCCAGCGGCGACGCTTTCGAAGAGCTCGAAAAACTCGTCGCCGCCGCCAAGGAAGACTATCAAAAGGCCATCGGTGGCAACAAGGCCGCCGGCACCCGCGTCCGCAAATCCATGCAGGACATCAAAGCCCAATCGCAAGCAATTCGCATTAAGGTTTTGGAGACGCGCTCCACCACGCCGTAACGGGATCGCGGGGGACAGCGAAGTCGCCGGGTGTGCGGCTACAGGTTTTTGGCCGCGTCCGGTTTTTTTCCGGTGCGGCCCTGTACACGAATGAAAGAAGTCCATGGCACCGCCGTATCTTTACGACCTCACCAAGGTCGACATGAACAAAACCGTCATCAACATCGATCAGATTCGCGCCACGATCCCGCAACGCTTCGAAATGGAAATGCTCACCGGCATCGTCCACGTCGATGACGCCGAAGCCACCCTCATCGCTTACAAAGATGTCACCCTCGACGATTTCTGGGTTCGCGGCCACATCCCCGGCCGCCCCCTCATGCCCGGCGTCATGATGATCGAGTGCGCCGCCCAACTCTGCGCCTTCCGCACCATGCAACTCCACCCCGAACGCGGCTTCATCGGCTTCGCCCGCTGCAACGACGTCATCTTCCGCGGCACCGTCGTCCCTCCCGGCCGCCTCTACATGATCGCCAAAACCATCGAAAGCAGCCGCCGCCGCGCCGTCGCCAAATGCCAGGGAATCCACAACGGAACCCTCGTCTTCGAAGCCACCGTCACCGGCATGAGCATCTAAAACACCATTCCGCGGCACCCTCCCCAGTAACGCCGCCCTCCACCATGAGTGAAACTCCCGCACGAGGCTCCACATGATCTCCATCATCATCTGCAGCATCGACGAGAAGAAATTTTCCACTGTCTCGGCGCACTACCAAAAGCTCCTCGTCGGGGAGCCCCATGAGATTATCCGTATCCCAGATGCCAAGTCGATGTGCGAAGGCTACAACCGCGGTTTTGCCCAGGCGAAAGGCGATATTCTCATTTTTTCGCATGACGACATTGAATTTCTCCGCCCGCAACATTTTGCTTCCACGCTCAAAGAGCATATGCAAAATTTCGATATTATCGGAGTTGCCGGCTCAAACCTCCTTGTTTCCCCGCGCTGGTTCGACGCGGGCTACCCGCACATCTTTGGCCATGTTGCTTCCCTCATACCTCAGCCTTTCCACATCATGATCTTCGGCACTTCATCTCGTGTCATTCGCGGGATCCAGGTTTTGGATGGACTTTTTCTTGCGTTCCGCCGCAAAGTCCTTGAGCAACTCTCCTGGGATGAACAAACGTTTGCCGGTTTCCACTGTTACGACACGGACATGACTTTTCGCGCTCATCTCTCGGGATTTAAACTTGCCGTGGTGAATGACCTGCCGCTTATCCATAGCTCAGATGGCGACTACGGCGACAACTGGCGTCCTCATGGCGAACTCTTTACGCGCAAACACGCGAAAGACATTCCCTTTTTTCCTGATCGCCAAACCCGATTTTGCATCGTCAAAGTCGAGACCCGAGAAGACGTCATTGAAGTTATGACTCCTTCATTTTGGTGCGATTAACATACAGCGAAAGACAGGGAGACGCAGGTAGCTTTTTAATCTGACGATGCAGTTCCAGGTAATCGACAGGAGCAACGTGTGCTATGATCCTTACGTCCATTCCAAACGTGAGGATTCTTTATGTGGTTCATCTACGCATTGATCAGTGCCGTCTTCGCTGGCGCAGTCTCCGTCCTGGTAAAACCCGGCCTCGGCGTCGGCGAAAGCGCCATCTCCCCCAACCTCGGCACCGCCATCCGTATGCTCGTCGTCATGCCCCTCGCCTGGC
>Ga0206973_1075_pt2 | contig 25333 bp, 16 predicted proteins | sample Alteio_BWOrgHeat_83_FD_152927 | JGI IMG/M metagenome (GOLD analysis project Ga0206973, IMG submission 152927) | Enriched cells from forest soil in Barre Woods Harvard Forest LTER site, Petersham, Massachusetts, United States -... | ecosystem: Environmental > Terrestrial > Soil > Temperate forest >...
AACGTCTTTCTTTATTCCTGTGTTATGGTTCTTTCATATCATATTATGCGCCCGATGCGATTTAATTTAATTTTCCAAAATACTATCAGGATAATCTTCAACTCAAAACACCCAACACTTATGTTAGCACGCAGGGCTAAGCATCAGCACAGCTTATAGAAGATTATTGGGTTCAGTTTCATTCCGGAACATTCAAAACTGCTTTACGTGTGGCTTTTCCATAGGTATGCCTGCTTTTATCATGGAAGATAATCAGCTATAAATCGGCTATAACTCAGGTATAAATCGGCTATAGATCGGCTATAAGTAAGCTTTATAGAATTAAATAAACAAGCAGGCTAAGTCTTCTATATGTTATTACATTCACTTAAAAAAGCTGAGTTTAATATGAGGAGATACCTGTGAATACATTCAAAAGGTTGTGTTTAGGCCAGGCTAACCAGGTTGCAGGATAATGGTTTTACCGGCCTTGTTTAATTCTGAAAAATAATGATAGAAATAATGCCATATAAATAAAAATTCTACCTTTCGCCTGCCAAAGCTAAACTCATTATGAAGTCAGTAGCCCTATTGTTCCTGCTTGCTTTTATGCCTGCTTCCCAATTGCTGCATGCCCAGTTGCCCGATAGCCTCGATGCCAAACAATGGGCAAAAGCTTTAAGCGATAAAAACGATAAAGAGAATAAAGCTTTAACAAAAATGGATTCCTTATTAAGCAAGAAGGATAGCACCTCTATCATTCGTTTCCTGGATGAATTGCAAAAGCATGGAGAAACTGATGATAATTATTTCCAGGCGAGGTATAATCTGGATAGGGCAGGGAAAGTTAACTTTTTTAATGCAGCAAGGGGATATAATTCCCGTGCTGCTTCTAAGGAAACAGAGCGGTTAGTAAAAATAGCTATGGATAAAGCGTATGCTTCGGAAGATGAGTATCTTATTGCTTTGGTAAGCAAATGGTACCCTAGAATTGCCGGAGATATTGGAATAAAAATATTGTACAACCTCAACTACATTACCTTGTCTGAAAAATTATCCTTACCTGTTACAGATTTCGATTATAATTACCTGGCTGACATGCTGTATGGGGTGAGGGCTTATACTGATTGCATTCAATATGCTAACAAAGCAATTAAAGCAAACCGGAAATCACACGATGCCTATTATAGACCTGAAAATTGTTTCAATACGATTGCCCTTGCTTATCAGAAGCAGGGGCAATACGATTCGGCGCTTAAATATTACCGCCTCGCATTACAGGTGAATAATCAAACACATACCGGCGGTTGGAATGGTATTGTTTCCGGCAATATGGGGCAGGTGTATTATGCGCTTGGGAAATATGATACGGCATACTCCCTTTTAAAAGAAGATTATGATACGGCGATGCATTATCCCTGGTACGATGAATCTGCCAATGCCCTGCAATGGATGGCAAGAACCGACCTTGCTTTGGGCAATACCGGTAAAGCCCTTGCAGAAATAAGGCAGGCTTTTCGGGAACTACAATTATTTCCCTTCTACCAACCCTGGAATTACAGGAATATGTATTATACCAAAACCCTGGTATTTAAGGAGCTAAAGGAATACGACAGCGCTTTTTATTTCAACAACCTGTATACGGCTTTAAATGATTCGATTGAACAGTCAGTTGCCGCCAGCAGCCTCTCCATTACCCGTGCCCGTATGAACGATTTAAACAGCCGGAATAAAATACAGGCGCTTAACCGCGAAAAACAGGCAGAAATAACAACCCGCAATATCATGGTAAGCAGCGTGGTATTGTTTGCTGTAATTGCCCTGCTGCTGGTAAACCGCAAAAGGCTGAAAACAAAGCTTGAAAAAGAAAAAGCCCAACAGGAAAAAGCGCTGGTACAGCATGAAAAAATGCTGCTGCAGCAGGAAATGGTATCGGCGCAGCAGCAATTAAAAATGTTTACCGATAACATCGTTGAAAAATCAGCTATTATAGAAAAACTACAGCAGCAACAGGAAATGAGGGCTGATAACCAGGAACAGGATGTTATTGTACAGGAACTGGTACAAAAATCTATTTTAACTGAAGCCGACTGGCTGCATTTTAAAACCCTTTTCGAAAAGGCGCACCCCGGTTTCTTTACCCGGCTAAAAGAGCAGGCAAACAGCATTACCCTCGCTGAAATACGCATGGCTGCCCTTACGCGCATGCCGCTCACCACGCAGCAAATGGCCAATGTTCTGGGCATTTCAGCCAACAGCATTGTAAAGGCCAAACAGCGCCTGCGCCAACGGTTTAACCTGCAAACCAATTATGAGGTGGAGGAGTTTATGGGAAAGCTTTGATCACATTTCGGATTTGAGATTCCGGATTTCGGCTGGTTGTTCAAAGCCGTTAGTTTGCTTATTGCAATGGAGCTTACAGATATGTATCTTATTCACTGAAATATTGCAGTTCAATCAATCACTTACCTGTTGTTAAGAAAGTGAGAACCGGATAATAAGCCACCGCAAAGCTTTAATTATTAAATGCCCGGTCAGGCCGGGCATGACGTTTCAGGGGTTGTGGTTTACGTTACCTGGTTGAAAAGACGGGTCAGGGTCTTGATTTAACAGCAAGTTTGTAAAAGCATATTTGTTGAAAAACAATGACAGAAGATAATGCCATATAAATAAAAATTTTATCTTTCGCCTGCCAAAGCTAAACTCATCATGAAATCAATAGCCCTATTGTTCCTGTTTGCTATTATGCCTGCTTCTCAATTGCTGCATGCCCAGTTGCCTGATAACCTCGATGCCAAACAATGGGCAAAAGCTTTTAGCGACAAAAACGATAAAGACAACACAGCTTACAGGCAACTTGATTCCTTATTAAATCCCAGGGATAGCAGCTTTACTTTTCGCTTCCTTAACGCACTTGAAAAAGAGGGCAAGCCCGATGATAATTACTTCCAGGCACGGTTTAATCTGCTTAAAGCAAGAGCGTTTATTTGGTATTATAATAATCGTCTCTCCGGGAATGTAATTAACATCAATAAAGCAAACGAAACAAACCAGGAATTAGCCACCGCTATGGAGAAAGCCTATAGTTCAGAGGATGATTACCTTATAGCCCTTGTGAGTTTCTGGTACTCAAGGTCGGTTGGTGATATTGGGCTCAAAATACTGTACAGCCTCAATACCATTGCCTTGTCTGAGAAATTATCCCTGTTCCAGTATGTTACCCCTTATGATTATAATTACCTGGCAGAACTACTTTATAACGTGAGAGAGTATAATGATTGTATTAAATATTCCCGCAAATCGATCGAAATGTGGGAAAAAACGGGCGACAAAAGTTTCAGATTGATGGATTGTTTGAACACTATTGCCCTGGCTTATCAAAAACAAAAAAGATATGATTCTGCAATAGTATATTACAAGCAGGCATTGCAAAATGCAAATAAGGTAAATGATCCAATGTGGATTGGAATTATTTCGGGTAACATAGGGCAGATATACTATGAATTTGGAAACTATGATACAGCCCGTTCATTAATTACATTGGCGTATGAACATAGCCTGCCTGGCTATTGTGCTGAGAGTGCAAATGCTTTGCAATGGCTATCAAGAACCGATCTTGCTTTAGGCCGTACTACCAGGGCGCTGTTTGAAGTAAGGGAAGCTTTTGGAAAACTGCGGTTATCTCAGACTTATGATCCCGGTTATTATTCCTACCTCCGAAATACATACTATGCAGCAACCATGGTTTTTAAAGCGATGAAGGAATACGACAGCGCTTTTTATTTCAACAACCTTTATACAGCTTTAAATGATTCGCTTGAACAGTTAGTTGCCGCCAGCAGCCTCTCCATTACCCGTGCCCGCATGAACGATTTAAACAGCCGGAATAAAATACAGGCGCTTAACCGCGAAAAGCAGTCAGCAATAACTACCCGCAATATCATGGTAAGCAGCGTAGTATTCTTTGCCATAATTGCCTTGCTGCTAATAAACCGGAAAAGGCTTAAAACGAAACTGGAGAAAGAAAAGGCGCAACAGGAAAAAGCGCTGGTGCAGCATGAAAAAATGCTGCTGCAGCAGGAAATGGTATCGGCGCAGCAGCAACTAAAAATGTTTACGGAAAATATCGTTGAAAAATCGGCGCTAATAGAAAAGCTCCAACAGCAACAGGAAACAAGGCTGGTTAACCAGGAGCAGGATGTTATAGTACAGGAACTGGTACAGCAATCTATTTTAACCGAGGCTGACTGGCTGCATTTTAAAACCCTTTTTGAAAAGGCGCATCCCGGTTTCTTTCCCCGGTTAAAAGCACAATCAAATGATATTACCCTGGCCGAAATACGCATGGCCGCCCTTACGCGCATGCAGCTTACCACGCAGCAAATGGCCAATGTGCTGGGCATTTCTGCCAACAGCATTGTAAAAGCCAAACAGCGCCTGCGCCTGCGGTTTAACCTGCAAACCAATTATGAGGTGGAGGAGTTTATGCAGAAGCTTTGAGAAATGTTGGATGTCTGATTTGCCAATGCCTGATTTAAGCAGAAGATTCACAATTAATATTGAGGCATTTATTTCTGTCAGCCATAGCTATATAAGGCAAGCATTCATTACTTATCACTCACCGTTCGGCACTCTCCATTGAAATTTTGTTCATTTCCAATACCTTATGATCCTGTCACTTTTTGTCACCCCCTTCGTCACTATTTGTCACCTCAAAAATTTGCATTCCCCTAACTGCCTGTAATAATTTGCTGCCCGTTGCAAAGCGCGGAACTATGTATGCTGAGAAAAAATTTATCAACCATTCTTATCATCCTTATTGCACTAGTACTCATCGCTCTTATTCTATGGGTGTTTGAAAAAAGAATTGAGAAAATAGAAATGCAGCAAATAAGCAGGCTAATAAGCAAACCACAGGTGAGAACAAGAATGGTTGTGCGGGGCCAAAAGAGATATTGGATCAATAAACCGAAGCATTGAACCAGCTTAAGCACAACATCTTAGGTGTGCAGCTGCCGATAATTATAATTATAATAATTTTTAACAGTAAGAACTAAAGAGGAAGGAGCCAAAATTAACAGGAACAGTAAACGGATAATTGAACCAGTTTTTCATTTCATCAAAATAAAAAACAATCATTATGAAAAAAAGAGCAATTCACACTTTGCTGATGCTGTTATTAGTAAAGGTAGCATCGGCCCAAAGCTGGGGTACCACCGGTAACAACGGTTTAACCACATCTAACTTCCTGGGTACAACGGATGCAAAGGATGTAATTTTTAAGACCAATAATGCAGAACGGGGAAGGTTAGCTTCCACCGGTTTCTGGCGGTTTGGCAGCGCAACTAATTTTGCTAAAATAGACTCTGCCGGCAAACTCAGTTTTGGCGGCACCGGCGCTTACCTGGTAGCAGGAAATAAGTATGCGTTTCAATACGCAGGTAACACTAATTATGGATTATTTTTCAACAGTACCAGTATTCAATATGAATTTCGTAACGGTAGTGCCACGCCGGTTTTTTATGTAAACGCCAATACCGGCAACAGTGTATTTAACGGCACTTTAAAAATTGGTGCTTATACACTGCCCTCAACTGATGGCACAAACGGACAGGTATTAAAAACCAATGGCAGTGGGGTTGTAAGCTGGGGCAGTGGTAATAGTACTGTTTACACAGCAGGCAATGGTATAAATATCACAAACAATGTAATAAGTGTTCCCTATTTAAAAACAGATGGCAATTTTAATACTGGTGTTGGACAATTAGCACTTATTTCCAACACAACCGGCGGTAATAACACAGCCAATGGTTATGAGGCACTCGGTAACAACACAACCGGCTCTGCTAACGTAGCAAATGGTACCAATGCACTCGGTGCCAACACAACTGGCTACTATAACACAGCCAATGGCTATCAGGCACTCGGTTACAACACAACCGGCGCTTATAACACAGCTAATGGTATCTGGGCACTCGGTGCTAACACAACCGGCTATGATAATGCAGCCAATGGCGCTCAGGCACTCGGTTACAACACAACTGGCTATGATAACACAGCCGATGGCGCTCAGGCGCTTTATTCCAATACTACGGGATATTCTAATGTTGCCATAGGTGTTAATGCGTTATATAATAATACTGTCGGCCACAACCTTATTGCTATTGGCGATTCTGCTTTATATAATCAGGTTGAAAGTCCTATCTATGGAAATACAGCTATAGGCAATAAAGCGCTGTACGCAAATACTACAGGTTTCAACAATACAGCATTGGGATCGGGTGCGCTCTTAAACAATTCTACAGGCTTGGCGAATGTTGCTGTTGGCGAGAGCGTGTTAACATCCAACACGATAGGAGGTGATAATACAGCCAGTGGCGTATTTGCACTTTCAGCTAATACATCAGGTAACGATAATTCAGCCAATGGAGGTTTTGCACTTATGGGTAACACAACAGGTAGCGATAATTCAGCTGATGGAATAGCTGCACTTTTACAAAATTCAACGGGTTCATATAACACAGCCAGCGGAGGAGAAGCTCTTAATACCAACACCACAGGCTCTAACAATTCCGCTTTAGGTTACAACGCTACTGTTTCTGCCGGAAACTTAACAAATGCTACTGTCATAGGTGCTAATGCTACTGTTGATGCCAGCAACAAAGTAAGAATAGGTAATACCAGCGTAACCAGTATTGGCGGGCAGGTTGGCTGGACTACCTTCAGCGATGGCCGCTACAAAAAAAATATTAAAGAAGATGTAAAAGGCCTTGCCTTTATTAATGCCTTACGCCCGGTAACCTATACTTTAGACCTTAAAGCCGTAAACGAATATTACAATAAAGGAAGAAAACTTAGCGACAGCGCTTACAAACAAATGAAAGCAGCTATGGCAGATGGTGAAGCTGCAGGCAGCAAAATTATACACACGGGCTTTATTGCACAGGAAGTGGAAGCCGCCGCTAATAAACTTAATTATGATTTTGATGGCGTGGATAAACCCCAAACAAAAGATGGCCTGTATGGTTTGCGCTATAGTGAATTTGTAGTACCGCTGGTTAAAGCCGTGCAGGAATTAAGTAAAGGCAATAATGATAAAGATGAAAAAATTGACAGCCTTCAAAACCGGTTAAGTAATGTTGAAAGCGAATTACAACAGCTAAAATCACTTGTATTGCAAATCCAGCAATGCAGCCCCTGCGCCGCAAACGCTTCTTCATCAGCAGCTATCAATAAACAGTCAATAGTGCTGGCAGATGCAGCTGTGCTGGAACAAAATGCGCCTAACCCTTTCAACAATGCTACCACCATCGGTTATACGCTGCCGCAAAAGTTTGTTTCAGCAAAAATTATCATTACAGATAAAAACGGTAGCCCGTTAAAACAGGTAAACCTTTCCGCTCCGGGCAAGGGAACCATTAACATTGATGCGTCAGTGCTGGCTGCCGGCACATACAATTATACTTTGTATGTAGATGGTAAAATGGCAGGTTCAAAACAAATGGTATTGACAAAATAATATCAGGTAATTCCCAAATCATCCTGCAACAGGCGCTTAAGCGTTAGGTTAATAATTGAAATAGTCATGAAAAGTTAAGTAAAACGGCATTATCTGCAATAATGCCGTTTTTATGCCTGCTCTGGCAAAGGGAACCACATGATTATTTTCGTGACAGGCAGGTGTGACGTTAAAGGGTTGTGTTTTTCCCCGTGCATAATAAAACAAGGCAGTTGAACCTTCTTTTTACCCCCTTTTCACCTCTCACTCTTATGATTATCAAACTATTTCATTTGTCACTTTTTGTCACCTCTAAAATTTGTTTAAGGGTCGTAGCCGCAATTACCTTGTAGCTGCTTTAGAAACAACATTCATCCAAAGCATCAAAAAATCATCATTATTAAACCTTACACTATGAGAAAGATAATTTTTGTGCTCGCCCTTGTTTTAATGATTTACCTGCTGTATGCAGCGGTATTATGGCCATTGTTTAAAAGTGCAATGGCTGTAACAGAACAGTCCGTAGTATATGCCCCCGGACAACATCATTGACCTGTTAAAAAAGTATGCCTAATAAATGCAATGACCTGCGCAGGCAAACCTCAGTAACTGTACTATAACCAAAATATTTAATCATCCAAAAACATAAAACCATGAAAACAGTTTTTACAATCTGCTGCCTGCTTATGGCATTACAAAATGTGGTTGTACAGCAAGCCTCTGCCGAAAACACTTCCGTAATACAAATCTCCATAAACGATACATCGGTAGTTGAAGGCAATAACGGCGTTAGTCCAATGCGGTTTAGTAAAGCAGTGGTAAAACCGGTTACGATAAACTACCTTTTCCAGGATGGAAGTGTGCAGGTTGATAACGACGAAGTTGTTTCTTTCAACAACCAGGAAGCACAGGCTGCTGTGGAAACGGTTAAGTTAATACCTAACCCCTCACAGGGAAGGTTTAACGTTATACTAAACGGCTATAGTGGTAGAGTGTTGGTACAAATAACCGATGGTGAAGCAAGAACTATACGATATTATGTATTGCAAACAGCTACAAACAACACAACAAGCCAGTACATTGATTTAAGCGAGTGTAGCCCTGGTATTTACCATGTTATCATTACTGACGAAAAAGGTAACCATATAACAGAAAGGATGATGACAGTAAAGGACAATTTTAAATAGAATAATTAACCCGCTATTTTAATTTGTCACTTTTTGTCACCTCTAAAATTTGCATCCGGGTAGTGCTCACAATTACCTTGTAGCTGCTTTGAAAACAACATCCATCCAAAGCATCAAAAAAATCATCATTATTAAACCTTACACTATGAGAAAGATAATTTTTGCGCTCGTCCCTGTTTTAATGGTTTACCTGCTGTATGACAGCGGTATTATGGCCATTGCTGACAAACGTAATAACCATAACGGAGCAATCTGTAGTATATGAAGCCCCTCAATCAGGAATATATTAATCACAAAAACAAAACAAACACTTCCATGAAAATTGTAAAACTAACAGCAGCAGTTGTAATCCTCGCTTCCTGCAACCAAGCAACAGAAACCAGCAACACGCTCAAATGGGTGCCAGATACAAAAGCGGAAAATTTAAAAGGCAATGTTGAGCAGATAGTAACAGAAACGTATTTTATTGATAGTGCCACCAGCCAAAAAGGTAAGCTGGAAAGCAAAACCGTGGAAACTTATAACAATGATGGATATGTACTTACTTACAGCAAGTTTACAGCCGCAGACAGCAGCACACTGCTTACTACTTACGAGGCTATTGACGCGAATGGGCATTATGCAGGCTATACCAGTACTAAAAACAGCAAACCTTTTTCTACCATGAAATTTGACATTGACAGCGCCGGCAGGTTGGTTGCTGCCACTTCAACAGATTCAACCGGCAAAACAGATTCATATTATACAAGTATAAAAGTGAATGATTTCGGACAGGCTGTTTCCGGTAAACAATTGAATGCCGACAGCAGCCTTAAACTAATATTTGCCGGCACATACGACAGCATATATATAACAAAAGCGGAAAATAAAGACAGCGCCGGCAAAACCATTTCATTAACCACTGTTCAGTACGACGATAAAAGAAACATAACGAAAATGGATGCTGCCACCACTGTTAAAGATTCCACCACCAACACCAGCACTACTTATGTATTTGATAAGTTTGATGATAAAGGCAACTGGGTGCAGCAAACCACAAACGAGAATGGCAAGCCTAAAGAAATAGCTATTCGTACTATAATGTATAAGCAGTGATTTTAAAGGTATGAGCAATGAAACAAAAAGGCCCTTCCGGAGAATATGAGATAAAAAGAAAATAAATTAACGTGAGATCGGGATAAGCTATTGATCGTTATTCGACCTCATCCCAACCCTTCTCCAAAGGAGAAGGGTTACGGCAATAACCTGCATTGAGTAAAAGTAACTGTGTTTCGTTATATGTTTAAGAAAAACGTTTCAACCCTTATTATCATCTTAGTTGCCTTAATGCTTATTGCAATTATTATTGTAGTTTTTGATAAGCGCATTGAACAGATAGAGTTGCAGGCAGGCAGTAAGAAATAACAGAAATATTAAAAAGCAGGTATTCAAAACAAACATTTTATAAGATAGCATTTCAAGGTTGTCATCTAAAACCAATTATCGCTAAAACAAACATTATGAGGCCATTCAAGTTAAACATCAAAACCAACTGTTGCGTCCTTATTTTTTCTCTGCTGCTTTTAAAAGTTTCAGCACAGCAGACAGACAATACTTCATTAAAAGCGCAAATTCCCAATTCACAAAAATTATTTATCCCGGATTATAATGATCCCGGAGCTACTATTTATCGTTCTGCAAAAGGTGTTCCCGGTCCGGGCTACTGGCAAAACCGTGCAGACTATCTTATTCACGCAACTTTAAGCGATAAGGATTCATCCATCACCGGCGATGTAACTATACAGTACATCAACAACAGCCCCGATTCATTGGATTATGTATGGCTGCAATTAGACCAGAATCTTTTTAAACCAAACTCAAGAGGCGCTGCAACAGCAGCTGCAAACAACGACAGGTTTGGTGTAGGTGGTTACGATAAAGGCGGTTATAATATTACAAATGTCAGTATTACTTATGCAGGCAAAACATATACAACAGAACCAATCATAAGCGATGCAAGAATGCAGTTGCGCTTGCAGCAGCCTGTGCATCCGGAAGGAGATAAAATAACTATAAAAGTCAATTATAACTTTTCAATACCCGTTCATGGTGCAGACCGCATGGGAAGATTTACAATGCCTGAAGGACAAACTTATGAGATAGCGCAATGGTATCCGCGCATGTGTGTGTATGATGATGTGCAGGGCTGGAACACGTTGCCCTATATGGGCCTGGGAGAATTTTATTGTGAATACGGCAATTATGATTATTACGTAACAGCACCTGCTGAAATGATTGTGTATGGTTCTGGCGATTTGCAAAATCCGAAAGATGTGCTTACATCAACAGAAATAAAACGCCTTGCCGATGCCGCCAAAAGCGATAAAACCATTTATATAATTCAGCCGGATGAAGTTGCCAAACCGCAAACAAGGCCAACAACACAGGGCATGCTTACCTGGCATTTTAAAATGATGAATACAAGAGATGTTGCATGGACTGCTTCAAAGGCATTGGTGTGGGATGCAGCAAGGGTAAACCTTCCATCAGGCAGAAAGGCAATGGCAATGTCTGCCTATCCGTTGGTTAGCATAGGAGACAGCGCTTATTCAAGAGGTACAGAATATTTAAAGAACAGCATAGAAATTTATTCGAAAGCCTATTTTGAATATCCCTGGAATAATGCCGTTAATATTGGCGGGACAGTTTCGGGTATGGAATATCCCGGAATTATTTATGACCATTACCAGGCTACCGGTTTTCATTTGTATGACCTGATAACGCATGAAATAGGACATAACTGGTATCCTATGATTGTAGGCAGCAATGAAAGAGCATATATGTGGCAGGATGAAGGCTTTAATACTTACATTAACTGGTATTCGGAAAAGACCTTTAATAATGGCGAATATGGTTATACAAAAGACTCGATGTTTTCATTATATAAACAATATCTCAATAAAGATTTTCTTCATCCCCATTCACCGCTAATAACACCTTCAGAAGCAATGCCATTGGATACGTACGATTACGGAGACTATTATTTTAGAACAGCAATGGGCTTAACACTATTGCGTGATGTAGTTGTAGGCGCAGACAGATTTGATTATGCTTTTAGAAAATACACAGAAGCCTGGGCCTTTAAACATCCAACGCCTTATGACTTTTTTCATTGCATCAACAACGCAGCCGGTGAAGATTTAAACTGGTTCTGGAAAGAGTGGTTCTTTACAACAGATACATTAGACCAGGCAATTTCAAACGTGAAAATTTCAAATGATACGGCTTATATAACCGTTGAAAATAAAGGTGGTTTAATTATGCCTGTTATTGCTAAAATGTATCAATCCAACGGCGATACAGCAACCATTAAGCTGCCTGTTGAAATATGGCAGCGCGGCAGCACCTGGACCTTTATTTATGCATCAAAAAACCCGCTTCAGAAAATAGTGCTTGACCCTGATGGCTTACTGCCTGATGTTGACAGGACAAACAATGAATGGAAGGCCGGGAAGTAATGTGTGAATAATATGTGCAGCCCGGCGATAAAATGTACAAACCCGAAAATGAACGCATAACCATGTGGTGATGTCGTTTATAAATACCAGACAGCTTATTTAATAATTATAAATATGAACAAAGCACATTTTCTAATTTTTGCAGTAATAATATTTGCTTTAAACGCGTCCGCACAAAACAGTAATAAAACAAATAAAGCAGACAGTATTTACCAGGCAAAAAAACTGGTAGGCACATGGAGGCTTATAGAATTTACAGACCTGGATTCCGTATCTGGAAAATGGACATATCCGTATGGAAAAAATCCAAAAGGTTTTTTTACATACACCAAAAGCAATATTGTTAACCTGAATATATCTTCTGAAATACCATTAAATATATCTGAAGACTCATCAAAAAATTACTCCGTTAATTTAGATAATTATATCGATCACTTTGCTTTGGGGTATTTCGGAACGTATTCTATTGACTTCAAAAACTCAACGGTAATACATCATGTAACCGGAGGTTCTATTCCATATTATATAGATACAGACCAGCCAAGGCCATTTACTTTTAAAAATGATACTTTAATTATCGGTGATAACAAAACATGGAAAAGAGTTTTGATAAGAGCAGATTAAAACAAATGAAGAAAAGTTTGCTATTAAATGGGCATACCAGTATATGAATTGCGATGCTTTTGCCATATTCGCTTTAGATGAAAATGGTAAAGCGCAAAGCATAAAAATGAAAGGCATTTCGCCTGATATAGATTTCAGTTTCGATTTCCAGGATCTTAATTTTGAAAGAGTGGAGAAATAAAGGCCTGCTTTATTGTCTGACGTTGACAGAACAAACAATGAATGGAAGGTTGGTAAATGAAGAGTGAATAATGAAGAGGTTTGCAGGTACCCAGGCACAATATTTTGAGTTGAACCATATAAACACATAGTTAATTCACAGGCCGGATTGTTTCAAATGCTATGTGAATACCTATGTGCCTATGTTACTATTGTGGTTCAATTCTTTATATAGCCATATCCTGTATTACACCTTAACTTAATAAACTCTTACAATTTCATAAGTGCCCAATTGCGATTGCCGCGTATGAGATGAAATAAATTTTCCTGTCAACTCGCTTATATGAAAATAATTGAAGCTTTGTAAAACATCTGTTTTAAAACCTTTTGCAGGCAAAGAATCTATTTCTGTTTTATTTCCATATATAATTAATGGCCTTGTTGTATAAACATCAGATTGTTTAATAGTATCTGCATAATTAAAAGGTGCATTGCAGTAAAAAGTAAATGATGTTTGTGCTACACATCTGTACAATGTTACCTGTTGTGTTAATGGCTGGTGTTGATTGTACCATCTTCCCGCATGCATACCTGCCTGATAATTCATTATTGTTGGATACAAACACAGGTTTAAAAATGAACTTAAAAGAAATGCAAAACAAACTGCTTTACATACAGCATTCAAAATAAAATCATTTCGTTTACGAAAGAATATTATGCCTGTTAGTAATAGTAATATGCAAAATAAAATAAGATCAGCAGCATCCAGTAATACAACAACGGTTAATGATAAAGCAACCAATAGCAAGAACACTACAAGTAGAATTATATTAATGCCTTTTTGTTTTTTTGATGCATCTCTTTCAGCAAGCCAGTCAGCTGTCATCATTGCAAAATTTGGAAATACAATCACTATATAATATGGCAATTGAAACTTTGAAAAAGTAAACATTAAAAAAGTCATCAATGCTGAAATTGTAACAATGTACCGCCCAGGATTATTGGTTTTTCTTTTAGTGAAATACTGAATTACCGCTGCATATAAAAACAAACACCAGGGCAGAAAGGCCCAGAGTATGGTATGAAAAAAGAATGAAAGATCGCCTTTGCCTTTTATTGGACCATTATTAAAAAACCTTCCAAACTGGCTATCCCAGAAAAAAAATTTTATACCTGAAACATTGGTTTGCCCGAACACAATTTTTTCAGGATGCATATCAAACTGCACATACAAACAATATAATTCAGGCAGAATGAAAACAAAACTTAGCGCTAAAAATAAATACCATTTAAGTTGAAAAAATTCTTTCCACTGTTTTGTGATTATCCAATAAAAAATTAAACCTGAAGCAATAGTTACCCAAACAAAAATTCCTTTCGTCATCATTGCACAGGCACAATAAATTGCTGCATAAACAATATGCATCGAATACCTGGATTTTGTTATGCAGTAAATATGATAAAGCCCTGCAATAATCAAGGCTGATAAATAGCCTTCTGCCCGTACATCAAAATTTGAAAGTATAACATGCAATGCAGTTATATAAATGATTACAGAAAGCTGCGCAACTTTTTTATTGTATAGTTTTAAGGCAAGCCTGTAAGTATAATAAACACCCAGCAACCAGAATAAGAATGAAGGAAGCTTGTAAGCGAATGCAGTATAGCCAAATATCTTAAAACTAAATGCCGTTATCCAAAACGGAAAATGAGGTTTATCCAACCAATCGCTGCCATTGCCAATAAGATTAACCCAATCATTTGTTTGCGCAATGTGTTTTGAAATGGTTGCATATAATGTTCCATCCGGCTCTAATATTTCATTGAATAAACCAAATGAATTTAATATAATTCCAATGCAAACAAGAATAAAAAAAGCGCCGGTTGAAAGCAACCCGTTATCAACATTATTGCTTTGAAGAGAATATAAATTCTTTTGCATTTGCATTAAACATGCAATTTCCCATTATATTCTGAAGTAAACTTATTTTGGATATTTTTCTTGCAGTAATTTATCTAAACCACACCATTCGAAGTTGTCTGAATTTACAATTTTCAATCACCCCTTTAACTATAAGTAATAAAAAAGCAGGATTTACGCAAATAAAGTATAACCATCGTTTAAAAATAGAGGATTTCAATTATGAGAAATCTATAAAATCACTTTTAGACGGCTTCATAGAAAGATTGTTTTTCTTATAAACATCAATTTACTGTCAATACGCTTTATTTATGTCAAACAGATATAAAAGAGGGACAAAACAGAGACAAAAGAGGGACCAAAGAGAGGTAATTACTCTGTTTAGTACCTCTTTGGTATCTTTTTAATTTCTTTTTTATTATACTTTAATATGCTCAAGCTTCGTTTAAAGTATTTTTATATGAGCCCTGGAAACTGCTTAAAATTCTGTTGAACAGCGTGCACAGGGATAACAGAGGTGTATTATTTCTCTGTGCAAAAAATTGTCAAAAAAGTTTAATTCATCTGCAATAAATCTGCAGCATCAGCGGTAAGAGTTACTAAAGATTTCGTTTTTAAACAGCTGCTTACATCTTTATAATTTTCTGGCTTCCTGTTTCTATATTGTTGCTTAACACCTGTATATAATAAGTGCCCGGTTGTAAATTTTCGCCAACAACAATGCCGGAGTTATTTGTTTTGTATGTATTGATGAGATTTCCTTTCGCATCAGTTAGCCTGATAATTTTTTCGCCGCTTGTTTTTGAAAGGTCAAGCATAAAACCTTTTGTGCTTGGGTTTGGATATGCACCAATTAAAACAGATGATTTTGTTGCAAGGGCAGCTGTTGTTAAATAATTAAAGCTCCCGTTTTTATTGCCTGCAACAATTACTGTTTGATTATTTATTGCAGTCCATTCAGGCGATAACATTTCATCATTATTAATTACCGGTGCATTCAAAGCATTTTTTATAAATGCCGGATTTGTTTTATCGCCATTATTCTGGTAATAAACATTATTTACAAAAAGATCAGTAAAGCCATCTTTGTTCCAGTCGTAAAAAGAAATATTTTTTAGGTCTGTGTTCTGAAGAAATGCAAATGGATTTGCATTATCGGCAGTTGATGTAAACACAGGTTTTGTTGCAGTGCCTGTGTTCTTTAAAAAAACAACATCACCATTATCATCTGATATAATGCAATCAAAAACTTTATCATTGTCTACATGAGCAAAAACAAAATTGCTTATTTCCAAACCTTTTAATTTAACCATGCTTAAAGGATTAAATGCTGCTGATTGTTTTTCAAACACAGGTTCTTTCGCATTTCCTGTATTCAACATAAAAGTTATACTGCCATTGCTGTTGGCAATAAAACAATCTTCATCACCATCGCCATCAATATCAACAAACCGCGGAATGATAAGGCCGGGAATATGAACATTGTTCAATGGATTATCGGCGCCCTTCATCATTGTAAAAACAGGAGAGGCATCAGTGCCTGTGTTTTTATAATAATGAATTGCTGAAGTGGCCAGTCCGCTGTTCTTATAATTAAATTCACCACTGAACAGGTCTGTTTTTCCATCATGATTAATATCAACCAAACAAGGCTCGCTCATTCTGTTTGATTCAACATGCTGCTTGTTTAAAGGGTTAGATGTCTCTGCAAATGTTTGCGCATTACTGCTGATAGAAACGCTATAAAAAAATATTGAAAGAATAAAACCCGAATAAGTAGTAAGTTGGTTTTTCATGTGCCGGTTATTTTCGTTAAAATTAATTGTAAATTATATTATTTTTGGAAATAACGCAATCTTATGAAAAATAAAAAACTACTATCAATTCTATCTGTTTTAAGCGTATCCGTTTTCTGTTTATCCTGGAGCTTATCAGTAAATAAAAATTTCTCACCCTTTACAGACGATGAAGCATACAGTATGCTTGCTGATCATTATTTCAACGATCCGTCATTACTCAGCCGGCCTGTTGCGCAGGATGTTTTAGTTCAGAAAATTCAAGGAGATAATCAACATGTATTATTGATTGCCTTTTATTCAAAGGATAATTATAATGGCAAAAGCATTACATTAAATGTTGCGGGCAGAACACTTATTTTAAAAGATGATGGAACCGATGGTGATAAAATTGCGGGCGATGGTTTGTATACTGCAAAAATTGACGCCAATGCAGAAGATTTTAAACAGCTTGCAGTTGCGTTAAATAAACGCATGCAGCAATCGGGTACGGCTGCTTATCATTTTGAAAACCGTTCATTGGTATATAACGCAGATGCAGCACCTGATTTCAATGCAAAACAATTTGATAATTTTCAACCTGCATCAATATCAGGTTTAAACAGTTTTGATACCAGCAACACAAGTATTTTAAAAACGAACTGCCTTTTTGTTACTGATCTTAAAGTAATAGAAGATCCTAAACGCACATGGAATTCATGTACACAAACAGGAACATTATATGGTGCGTGGACGTTTCAAAACCTGATGAAACAATTGGCAACAGTTAATCCCAAAAAACCTCCAACCGATAAACAACTTTCTGATTTTGTTTTGAACTGGTTGGATAACTGGTCAACAACACAGATAATAAATGGCGATTCTGTAATGAAGCGCCCTTTATTAAAAAAAGTAATCACCAATCCATGGTTGCAAAAAAGTGCTGACAATGGTGCTCCGCAAGGCCAGCTGGATATGCGCTTTGCTCCATTCCGTTTGCTTGCAATTGTGAACCGTTTTGATCAACGTGGAAGTTTCCCTGGTGAATTTGCAGGAGAAGCGAGACTGATTTTTACTTTGATCAGTTCTGATTGCACTCAAAAGAAAGCATACACCATTGCTTTTGAATATGCTGTTAACAAACCCAATAATTGCGATTCTATATTTGATTGGGCAAACCAATGGTATAATCTTAAAAATCTCACTTTAGGTTCAGCACGCTACAATGCAGCTTTGCAAAAAATTACAGACCAGTTTACTTTATTTGGAGATAATCCCAACAAAACAAATCAAAACTGTTTGAACAGCCTTCACGTAAACGACCAGGCTTTAACTTCCGGGTTAGATCCTTTAGCAGGAGAATTCAGGCAATTTATTGTTAGCCCTACAACACACCAGATGGTAATGGAACCCGTTAGAAATTCACCCGCTGATATTTACAATGTACAGGCAGATAATAATGATGTTCGCCGGTTTGCGCAATTTGTAAATGACAGCACTTCAGTAATTTTAAAGCAAGGTTTTATTGATATTCCGCTTACATATAAAGACACGCCTTTTCTCGGTGGTAAAACAAGAATTATAGGTGCACAACCCGTAGGGCAGCCAACAGGAAACATAAGGCAACCATTCCATTGGGATGGCTCAGAACCACGCAAAAGTGGTGCATACATCAAGAGTAATGAAGCAAGGCATATTATTTCATTGAACGCCTGCAGTGGATGCCATGCAGGTGAAACGCAAACTTTTTTCTGGCATGTTGAACCAACATTTTATGGCACTGAATCAACACTTTCAGGTTTCTTAACAGGCACTGCCGGATTTGGCGGTGCAGTTGATTTTGATAACAATCCAGGCAACGATAGTATGACTGTTTTGGATGCCCAACTAAGGCCTGTAAACAATCCAACATATTATATTTATAACGACATTTTGCGCAGGGCGATGGATCTTGAAAATTATGTTACCGCAGATTGCGGAAGTGTACTACAAATAAAGAATGAGCTTTTATTCAAACCGTTGAACATGGTGCATTAATTATCCGCATCTTTCATTGAAGGCCGCGTATCTTTTGGATCGCGGCTTTCGTATTTTATAATGAAATCGCTCAGGTCAGGTTTGTATTTTCTATCGCGGTTTAGTTCATAATTGTATATCGTTTGTCCAAGCTGGTAGGTAAAAGGATGTGCTACTGTTTCAAAATCATATTTGTCATCATTCAAAATTTCATCGCTGTTTGCATAAATTATTGAGGCCAACATAAACTCAACTTTATTTTTAAAATCTACAACATAAGATGCATCAATTAAGAAACCATAAGCCCATCCAACTTTATTGAACACGCGAATATTTGCAGGCATTGTATGATGCATGCTATCCCGGAAGAAAAATTTTACATAGCTGTCATAGTATTGTGCAGTGTCGTATTTCGGATAATTTGTTTCTGATGGATATTGAGAAAGGTATTGTTTCATAAAAGCATAATCATCTTTTGTAAGATTAAATCTTTGCTGTTGCGGAACAGATTGCGGAAATAAAATGGTTTGCAATATTTTTTGCAGATCTTCAAGTGGAAGATTATTCACTTTGGTGAAATCTATAGGTTCATTTATCAGGCTGTCATTATTATCGTAATGTGCTTTACCGATCTTTATCGTGTGTGAAAAATCAAATGAATCAGTATTGTACTGCATCGGTTGATTGTAAATAATCTTTCCATCTTCATCAATAAAATTTATTGGATTTGTATGACGGTTTTGATCTTCAGTAAAACCCATGAATTCTCTCGTAATGCGAATACTTTTATAACCTTTTTCTTTTAATTTCCTGTTGATGGTTTGTTGCCCGACAAACTGGTACATGCGATTGTATGCATCATTATCACTTATTAAAAAAGCTTTCTTTATAAAGTTGGTGATTGATGGATAATTCGTTTCTGATGAACTGTCATACAATTCTTTTTCCTGTAGTGCATAAGCGCTGTCGAACTGCATGGATGTGTATTTATCTACACCAGGCTTTTTCATTTCATTCAACTTCTCCAGCGATAATGCTGCGAGCGGAAGTTTTACGGTTGATGCAGGATTGAAATAGAATAATGAATCAACATTAAAATAATAATTCCTAAATGTTGGAACATTATTTTTATCACGGTTGATCTGCGTGTAAATTATTTGCAAACGATAATAATCAGGATCAGCTAAAACGCGTTGAAAAAGAGAATCATTATTTGATGATAAAATGTTTTTTAGAAATGCATCTGTTTTATGTTGTGCATAAAGAGTAAATGTTGATACGAGACAGATCAAAAGAAAAAATTTTCTCATAATAAATGTCTTTAAGTTGTACGAATCAATATTTAAACTCAGCCTTATCTTTTGCAATTTTTTCTTTCATATATTTTTGAAAATTATCATCAGCGCCTTTAAACAAATAAATGTAATCTCCACGTTCGCGTGCAAACTCACTCGTAACACTGTCTATAATTGTTATTGATTGAAAATCTTTCGCGAAATCATGTTCTTTCTCATCATGATCATCTGTAACCAACACAAGATTTTTCAAACTGATCTTCGCCGGCAACCAATATAAAAAACTTGCATTATCACTGTATGCTTCGGGCAAATGATATTTAGCCGCATAATAATTTACAGCGCCGGCCATTCCATAATTATCACAAAAAATAATTGTATTATGTTTTTCAGAATCGCTGAGCATTGCATATGCTTTGGCGGTTTTCTGCGCCATTTCTTCCCAACCCAGCATATCAGAAAAATCCTGTGGTAATGGATGATCTTTCAGGTCTTCCCACTTTAATGCGCCGGTTTGTTTTGTATTCATTTTTATATACAAATCTGCAAGTGGTTGTGGCGGCAAAATGGGCAAAGCAACCGGTAAAACAAGTAAACCAATCGCAACTGGAAAAGCAATAAATGCAATGCGTAAAAATCTTCTTTTCACGGAAGTAAATTTTTCAAGTTGCGTAGCGCCAAACGCAAACAATGCCGGGTAAACGCCCGCAGCATAATAACTCTTGCCGCGGCCAATCAGCAATAAAATGATGACGAATATGTATGCTAATCCAATGTATCGGTACTGTTTTGAGAAAAGCGTATAAAATAATCCCGTAAGCCAAATAAAAAAACAAGGAAAATTGAGGAGCAATTGGTCGCTCAAAAAACTAACAGGACTTATATACTGTAATTGCGTTTCCTGCAATTCTTTCATATGAAATATAATCGGGAATTGATTTTGATATTGCCACAAAAAGTTTGGAAGGAAAATTATAAATGCGATCAATGAAGCAAACCAGAAATGTTTATTGATGAAAATTGTTCTGTGTTCAGTGAATAATAATCCCAACAAAATACTGGTTGTATAAAAAGCAACCGAGTATTTACTCAACATACCCAACGCAACACTTACACCAAATATATACAGCCATTTATTTTGATTTGTTTGTGTAAAGCGAATGATACTGTATGCGATCATCGTCCAGAAAAATATTTCAGGCGCATTGGGCTGAAACAAAAAAAACATGCGCAGGTAACCGCCGAAAATGAATGGGAAAAATAAAAGTAATAATGCAAAACTTTTTCCTCCAAGTGATTGAATAATTTTCCCGGCAACGATAAACGTTGCAGCACCAAATAATGATGGCCAGAGTTTTATCCAGAACATTCCATCGCCAAACAAATGTGTAAGCCATGCAAATACGGAAAGCATTGGCGGCACTTCCATAAAACCAAAAGCAAGATGATGGCCTTCAGCGAGGTAAAGAAACTCATCGCGATGCGGTTCATAAACAGGATTCTGAAGAAAGTAAGGAATGATGATTTTAAGCAGCGCGAGAAAATATAATAAGCGGTTGTTTTTGGCCATGCAAAAATTTTATGTAAGATAAGCACACCATTTTATTTTTATAAAGCGAGTACTTTTGTTTTAAACTGCTAACATGAAAATCATCATCATTGGCGCATCAGGAACAATTGGTAAAGTTGTTACTGAAGAATTAAGCAAGCGACATGAGATAATTAAAGCGAGCCGTAATAAAGGCGATGTTCAGGTTGATATACAATCGCCGAAATCTATTGAATCCATGTATAAACATGTGGGTAAATTTGATGCAGTGGTAAGCACAACCGGTGAAGGATATTTCGGTCCTTTGAAAACGGCTTTAGATAAAGATTTTAGAAAAGGCGTTGACAGCAAATTAATGGGGCAGGTTAATCTTGTTCTAATCGGCCAGCACTATATAGATGCAAAAGGATCTTTTACTTTAACCAGTGGCATTCTGGCCGAAGATCCCGTTGTGCTTGGTTCCAATTTAAGTATGGTAAACGGCGCCATAAACAGTTTTGTTATTGGTGCATCGATCGAACTCGAAAATAATGTGCGCATCAATTCTGTAAGTCCAGGCGTTGTAGAAGATTCACCGGGCTACTTTCCCTATTTCCCGGGACATATTCCCGTTATGATGGACAATGTTGTTGCTGCTTATGTAAGAAGCGTTGAAGGCGCTATTACCGGAAAAATTATTAAAGTGTTTTAGTTACTATAACAATTTCAATGTATGTTTTATACGATTGATAGTTTCTTCTTTACCCAACACTTCTGCTATATTAAAAACATGCGGACCAAACTTTCCTCCTACCAACATTATGCGCAATGGCAATAAAACATCACCAGGTTTCATCTGGCTTGCTGCAGCAATTTCTTTAAAGCTATTTTCCAATGCTTCATGTTGCCACGTTATTAAAAATTGATAAGTGCGAATTAGTTCAACAAAGAATTGTTGTTTGTGTTCATTCCATTTTGGTTGTATTGCAGCTACGTCAATTTCTTTTGGTGATTGAAAAAAGAAAGATGAGTGCTGTACAAAATCAGTTAACAACGTACAACGGTCTTTCACCAATTCAATTACAGTTTTTAATTTCTCATCATCATTTACTTCAATACCGGCATCAGATAAAGTTTGCTTAACTGTAAACTGTAAATTATCAACTGTCAATTTCTTTATCCATTCATGATTGAACCATTTTGCTTTTTCATAATCAAACTTTGCGCCTGCTTTATGCACACGCTCAATTGAAAATTTTTCTATCAGTTCATTCAGTGAAAAAATTTCCTGTTCTGTTCCATCATTCCAGCCAAGCAAAGCGAGAAAATTTATGAATGATTCCGGTAAAAAACCACGCTCACGAAAGCCGTGAGTTAATTCACCGGTTTTAGGATCTATCCAGTTCATGGCAAATACAGGAAAGCCTAAACGGTCGCCATCACGCTTGCTTAATTTTCCTTTGCCATCAGGTTTTAATATCAATGGTAAATGTGCCCACTCAGGCATGTTATCCAAACCAAATAAATATTTCCACAATAAAACATGCACAGGTGATGAAGGAAGCCATTCTTCGCCGCGAAATGCGTGTGTGATCTTCATTAAATAATCATCAACAACAACAGCAAGGTGATACGTTGGCATTCCATCTGCTTTCAACAAAACTTTATCATCAACCTGCGAAGTATTAAAATTTACTGCGCCGCGGATCATATCAGTAAAACCTACTGTTTCATCATGCGGCATTTTTATTCTTATAACATGCGGCACATTTTCATCCAGTAATTTTTTTGTTTCATCGTCACTTAATGTCAATGAATTTTTCATCTCGCTGCGTGATGATTGACTATATTGAAAATTAGAAACAACTTTTCTTTTTTCTTCCAGTTCCTGTGGTGTATCAAATGCATAATATGCTTTGCCATCTTTCACTAATTGCTCAGCGTATTGTCTATACATTTCTTTGCGTTCGCTTTGACGATAAGGTGCATATTCGCCGCCATGCACAACGCTTTCATCAGGGTTTAATCCGCACCATTTCAAACATTCAAAAATATATTCTTCTGCGCCGGGCACAAAACGGTTCTGATCAGTGTCTTCAATTCGTAAAATAAAATCGCCTTTGTGATATTTTGCAAACAGGTAATTAAACAATACGGTGCGCATGCCGCCAATATGTAAGCCGCCTGTAGGTGAAGGCGCAAAGCGCACTCTTACTTTTTTGTTCATAGTGCGAAATTAATAATCGAAAATTTATCGCTTAGACTATTCATCTGCTTGCAATAAAAATTTACCGCTTATGCGTGTTGTGCTAATTTTAAGCTGAATTGAAAATATATATTACAAGTGTTGCGACCAAGGAACGATGCCATGAAATACTAAAGCTTATAACCAAAAAAATCTTAAGAATACAAACCGCCATTGATAGAAAGTACCTGCGCCGTTATATACGAAGCTTCTTTGCCTGCAAAAAAACTAATTGCGTGTGCAACTTCATCGGGCAAACCAAAACGTTTTGCGGGAATAATTTTGCTTAACTCTTTTTCATCGAGACCTTCGAGCATATCTGTTTTTATAAAGCCGGGCGCAACTGCATTTACCGTTATGTTGTAACGAGCAACTTCCTGCGCAAGCGATTTTGTAGCGCCGATAACACCGGCCTTTGCAGCAGCATAATTTGTTTGTCCTGCCATGCCTTTTAAACCTGAAAGCGAAACAACATTGATGATGCGGCCATATTTTTTTGCGAGCATTTGCAGCAATACCGTGCGTGTTACATAAAAAAAACTATCAAGGTTTGTAGTGATGATGTTATCCCATTGTTCATCGCTCATCCAGCTCATCAACCCATCATCTTTAATGCCTGCATTGTTCACCAACACTTCAATATTTTTATCGGTATTGCTTTCAATCCATTTGCCTAAAGTATTTTTTATTGCTTCTTTATCAGCAACATCAAACTGCAATAATTCGCCGTTACCATTTTGTTCCTTAATTAAATACAAAGTTTTTTCAGCTTCTATTTGATTGCTTTTGAAATTGATGAGTACATAATAACCTTCACTTGCCAAACGAATGCAAATTGCTCTGCCAATGCCTCTTGAACCGCCGGTTATCAATGCATATTTCATTTGCAATTTTTTATTCTGTTATATGATCGAATGAAACAGGGTCTGATGTTTGCAAAAATTCTTTTACAAGTTTCAGATCGTTATATTTTGTTTTGTCTTCTATAAACTTCGGAAATATTTTTCGTAATGATTGATGCACCGATCCTGTTGATGATGATAACTTGTCTTCGCAATTGAGATAATCAACTGCCTGCAAAATACTCATTACATGTATGCTCAAAACAGTGAAAGAATTTTCAATTACTTTTTTGGTGAGCAACGCTGCATTGCTGCCCATACTTACTATATCCTGGTTATCGTTGTTGTTGGGGATGCTGTGTACATACATCGGGAATGACAATGTTTGATTTTCTGCAACCGTTGATGTTGCTGTAAATTGCATGCCTTGCATACCAAAATTCAAACCCAGTGTTCCAAGGTTAACGAACGGCGGAAATTTTTGGTTGAGTTTATCATTCAGCAAATAATTTAATTGTCGCTCTGCAAGCATTGATAATTTCAGTTTATCCATTTCAAGTGAAACATAATCGCCGTGAAAATTACCGCCATGAAAAACATTTTGATTGATGTGATCAACAACAGGATTATCATTTACAGAATTCAATTCATCAACTAAAATTTTTTCTGCATGTTTGATGGTATCATACACAGGCCCGAGCACCTGCGTTACACAACGAAGTGAATAATATTCCTGCACTTTGTCTTCAAAGATTTCTTTTTGCAAA